>UMCX01104772.1_pt1 | contig 45461 bp, 59 predicted proteins | sample 1964341 | NCBI WGS metagenome assembly UMCX01 (sample SAMEA4835979, study PRJEB28245) | human gut metagenome | biome: gut microbiome; material: fecal sample | place: Denmark | collected 2008
TGTTTTGCTCAATCAAATTGCACCCGGAATTACGCATGAAGCCACGGCGGAATATAGCCAATTTTTATACGGGGGAAACAATCCAATATCCGGGTTGAATTTCCGGTTGCTTGTATCGCAGAAAACGAACATTATAAACGGCGAATATCAGCAACCCGCACAAAAAGCCCCGACGACCTTACAGCAATTTACCAATATGTTACGGGATTGTTTCAAGTGTTATTGGTTCATTGAGGACGGCAAATTTAAAATCGAACATATCCAATATTTCCGCAATGGCGGTTCCTATTCCGGCGGGGCTATATTAAGCCACGATTTGACAAAGGAATTGAATTTGCGCAACGGGAAACCGTGGGCGTTCAACACGTCGGAATATTCGTTTGATAAGGTCGATTTGCCCGAACGTTACCAATTTGAATGGATGGACGACGTTACGGCGGCTTTTGAGGGATTGCCGATACAAGTAATAAGCAAGTATGTAACGCCCGGAAAGGTTGAGGAAATTAATATATCAAATTTCACGTCCGACATTGATATGATGTTGTTAAACCCCGGCAACATGAGTTCCGACGGGTTCGCCTTGTTTGCCGCCGTTCCGCCAACGTCCGGGTCGCAATGGATATTGCCATTTACCCGCCAAACAATAAACGGCGTCGAATACTTTTTGCAAAACGGATATTTGGCGTTTATCAATTTGCAATCCCCGTATTGGATGTATGATTTACCCGCCCGTCGTGTATCAATAAACGGTTCCGAGGTTTACGCATACGGTATTGAGAGAAAGAAGAAACAAACGTTTAGTTTTCCGGCAAATGACGACCCAAACCCGATGCAACTAATAAAAACATATATCGGGAACGGTCAAGTTGATAAACTTTCAGTAAATTTGTGTAGTAGAAATATAAAAGCAACGTTGAAATATGATACAGAATAACAATACAAGCGTTTTACCGTGGTACACGTCTATAAATGAACAGAACCACCGTAAAAGTTACGCATACGGCGCAATTTATCCGTTATTTGCCCCGGCTGATAGATTGTTGCCGTTTCAAATAATTAGAAACACACGGTCAAATAATGTTACGTCAGTAATGTTGTACGATAAAACCGGGAAACTAATTGCAAACATAACAACGTACATGAGGGAAATCGGATTGCAGATTGTACGGTTTCAAACGTTGGGTTATGATGTTATATTGTACCCGTCAATATTACCCATGCCATTAAATCAGTTGGACGGAATATATTATATGACGTTATCGGATGGCGTGCAAACGTGGTATTCGGAAATGTTTACCGTCGTGCAAGATGTTTCCGGTTACTTAAAAATACAATGGTGGGATATTGAAAATTTGGTATTTGACGCCGGGCAAATAGTATATAAAAACCCGGATTTCAAAAATACGTTGTACCTTTGTACAGAGTTGGGAAAACCGGATTATGAATTTGAAGAGGATGGCGAAGAACGGGACGGGTATTTTTTCCCGGAAAAACAAATATCAGTCAAAACGTTTAAATGTACAATATTGGCACCGGAGTTCCTTTGCGATGTTATGCGTTTTATCCGTATGGCTGATTACATTCATATAACGGATAAATACGGAAGGGAATACGATTGCGACACGTTCCTAATTACCCCGAAATGGCAAACGCAGGGAGATTTGGCGAGCGTGGAAATTGAGTTTAAAACAAATACCGTCGTGAAGAAAATAGGACGTGGATATATTATCAGCAATAAAGGAGATTTTAACAGCGATTTCAATAATGATTTCAACAACAATTAAATTAATTAAATTATGGGAAATTACGAACAATTAAAACAAGCGGTTTCCGATGTTATTAAAGCAAACGGAAACCAAGAAATTAGCGGGGCAATATTGCAAAATTCTTTATTGTCTATTATTTCAACAATTGGAGCAAATGCAACATTCGCAGGAATTGCAACACCAACAACAAATCCGGGCACACCAGATGGTCCGGTGTTCTATATAGCAACGAATACAGGAACTTATCCAAATTTTGAAGCGATAACGATTAAGGAGAATGATGTTAAAATTTTTCTGTGGACTGGGAGTTGGGTTGTATTAAGTACAGGAATAACAGTATTGTCAAATAATCAATTGCTTGGAGAAAATTGTATATTACCGGATTTAATTACAGATAGTGTTATAATAAATGAAAAAGATGATATAGTTTTCACAGAAGGGTATATAAAAAATAATGGTGTTGTTGGTAGTATTGTAGATTTAACTATATTGCCATCAACTGCGACCACAAAATGCGCTATCGTTAATTGCTCTTTTAAAGATGTCTTCTATATACACGCAAAGGGAGGAAATGCGGGAAGATTATTTTCTTTTTTAGATGAAAATAACAGAATAATATCAGTAGCAGAAAAAGATACAAAATTATATGATGGCTGTATTGAAACGCCTATTAACGCGGTTAAGGTAGTTTTCAATATAGATAATTTAATTGATTATATAAGAAAAACAGAATACAATAATGATAATGTTAAATTATTATGGAACACGAATAGTGAGGCACTTGATATATTAAATAATACTTACAATACAAATGATAAGTTTGGTATAGTATTTCGTACCGGAAATAGAAGAGTGTTTTATCCTGCAAATGCAGGAGAAATAATATCCATTTTGGAAAATGGTTTTTTGGTTTATAATTATAAAGATAATAAGGTTTATTTTAGAACATCATCTTCTGATTTGGAGGAAAACGGAGATACCATATTGGCTGTAACCAGGGAAGGATTTGTTGGGGATGGAAACCCCGTTTCTTTATATTTTTCAAAATTTATACGGCAAAGATTATCCAGCACTTTTTATTTTTATTACCCGGATTCCAGAACAATTTTTACAAAAAATTCTGTAACGACATACGGCGCAAGACTGATTTCATTTATTAAGCAGGGTACAATAGTAGAAGACGACATTATAAGCGATGATAATGGGGATGAAAAAAAAGAAACTTTTATTTTTAATGAAAATAGTTATTTAGTTTTTAATAGGACTTCAAAAAAAGCAAGAATAGTAAACAGTTATTCTTTAATAACAAAAGAAGAAGTTATTTGGCTTTTCTTTAGAGATGGAAGTTTTTGTGATGGTTTATTCTTTAACTATTATATAGCTCAAAAAAGGGAAGCCAGTAGTCAAGATACTGTTAATCCTATAAATAGTATAATATATAAAAGAGCGCACCAATTAAGTGATATTTCATGGAATGCTTTACATCCTGTAGCATCTACTTCTAGCACTACAGGTATATCTGAGGGTCCTCATTTAGGATTGCCTTATACCTCATGTATGGAGGTAGACAAAATGGTTGGGTATGATGTATCAATAAGAACTTTTATGACCTGTGCTAATAATCCTTATAGTCTATTATATACAGAAGATTTAAACAGAAATATATCTGGGTATGGATTTACATATCATAATACAGGTAGGGGGACTATTGGAGGTTATATGGGTATAGTATGTAATATTTTTGGATTAGGTACTTTAGCCTATCCAATTCCTTATGATACAGGTAATTGGAAATATTTAATGAAGAAAGGTATATTTAAAAAATTATATCAACAAGATTCAAAAAACTTTGAAATAGGAGATATAATAATTGAACCTGGTCATTGTAATGTTATAGTAGATATAGAGAAAGACTCATCAGGAAATATAACTACTATTTATTGGGGAGAGTCTACTATGGACTTCCCTATAATTCATTCATATTCTATTGACGAGGCTAATAGTAGATTATCAAGTAATAAAGGTATAATATATAGAACTAATATATATAAAAATATCTATTATGAAAAATCTCCATTTATTTCAGTGGCAGATGAGATTCCTAATAGTGATTTTATATATAATGATGATATTTGCACTTTTGCTGGAGACTATGCAGCTTTTAGAAAGGGACAAAAAATATTCCTTAACTATAATTTAAAGGAAGTAAAGGATTTTACCCATATAGAGTTAAGTAAAGAAGATGAAGTTATTAATACTTTAGAGATTAGTAGTTCAGACCATAGATATGATTTAACTTCTCTAAATCTAGATGAAGGGTATTATAAAGCTAGGTTAAAGAAAGATGATTATTATTCTGATTATACTTATTTTCAAATAATTGATACAAATGTTTCTTATGAATTATCTGATAATATCATAAAAGTATCTTTTTCTTCAAATACAGGAGAGCCTTTATTTGTAAGACTATGTAAAGTAGATGGAGGCCCAATATGTATTGTAGAATTAACTGAAGAGGATAAAAGAAATGGTTCAATTTCTTTCAATATAGAAGAATATGGTAATAATCAAGGATATTCACTACAAAATGGTGGAACTTATTTAAAAGTATATTTTGAGGCTGAGTATGGTAGAGTTACAAATGAACCAATTTTAATATCAGAATATTAAAGATATATTTAATTTTTGCATCTTTGCATTGAATTTTAAAACTAAAACTACATAATAGATATGTCAAAGTGGAGTACTTTAAAAGCAGCAAAATGTACGATATGTGGGTAATTTGTAATTTGATATAAATTTATGGAAAGAATTATTAATTGGGAACAATGGCGTATAATTGCTATTTCCACGGTTAGCCCGTTATTTGGGTATTTAACCCCGACAAAGGGTTTTGTTTATGCGTTAGTAGTAATGTTTGCGTTCAATATTTGGGCGGGAATGAGGGCGGACGGCGTGGCGATAAGGAATTGCAAACGCTTTTCGTTCCATAAGTTTAAGAACGCATTGGCGGAATTGCTTTTGTACGTCGTTATTATACACGTCATTTATTCCGTTATGTTGCAATGTGGCGACGACGGGGCGGCAATGATTGTTATTAAGTCGCTTACATACGTGTTCATGTATGTATATTTGCAAAATGCGTTTCGCAACTTAATTAAGGCATACCCGAAGAAAATAGCCTTACGGATAATATACCATGTTATCCGGTTGGAATTTACACGGGCGTTGCCGTCTTATTGGCAACCAATAATCGAGCGTTTCCAAAAGGAAACCGATGTCGATATTATTAACGATAAAGAAAAGGAGGTAAGAAAATGAAACCTATTGTTATTTTAGACAACGGACACGGCGAAGAAACCGCCGGGAAACGTTCCCCGGTTTGGGGCGACGGTTCCCAATTGTTTGAATGGGAGTTTAACCGTGACATTGTACGCCGTATTGCGGCGATGTTAAAAGCCGATGGCGTAAAGTTTGAAATTTTGGTACCGGAGGAAACCGACGTATCATTACCGGAGCGTTGCCGCCGTGCAAACGTTATCCATGCGGATTGCGGCAACAACGCCGTTTTGTTTAGCGTTCACGGGAACGCCGGAGGCGGCACCGGGTGGGAATGTTATACCAGCGTAGGACAAACGAAAGCGGATGCAATCGCAACCGTACTTTGTAATGAGGCGGAAAAAGAGTTTGCCCCGGATGGTTGGAAAATGCGCTTTGACCATACCGACGGCGACCCGGACAAAGAAAACCAATTTTACATTCTGAAACATACGGTTTGCCCGGCGGTATTATCTGAAAACTTTTTCATGGATACCGAAAAAGATTGCCGTTTTATGTTGTCAGACGCCGGGCGTGAACGTATTGCAAAAATTCATTATGAAGCGATAAAACGTATCTTATGAAAAAATATTTAATAATAGCGGCAATTGCTTTGGCGGTCACTATATGGGTGCAACGTTCCCGGATTAATACGTTGACCGGGGAAAGGGACAAATACAGAACCAACACGGAAACGTTATTGCAGGAAGTTTCCCGGTACCAAACGAAAGATAGTTTGAACGCCGCCAAAGTTGGGGTTTTGGAACTGAAATTGTCAGAGTTTGAAAAATACCGGGCGAGCGATGCGGAGTTGATAAAGACGTTGCAGACAAAGAACCGGGAGTTGGAACGGGTTACAACAACCCAAATGGAAACAATCAACGAATTGCGGGCAACCGTCCGGGATAGTGTTGTATATTTGCCCGGCGATACGGTTACGACCGTTTTACGATGCGTCGATATTGTCGAACCGTGGTTTGAGTTGCACGGATGCGCCACGCCGGACGGACAATTTACCGGGGCGCATATAAACCGGGATAGTCTGTTGATTGTCGAAACGGTGCAATACAAACGTTGGTTGGGTTTTTTATGGAAAACCAAAAAGATAAAGAACCGGGAAATTGATGTTGTAAGCAAGAACCCCGCAACAAAAATATTAGGGGTTGAGTTCATAACCATAGAAAAGTAATAAACCGGGGGTTGTAACAAGGCGTTGCAACCCCTTTTTCTATTGAGCCATTTTTAGACCGTTTCCGGGCATTTTATTTCAAAGTGGATAATTTACCCGTCCAGCTTGCAAAAGTCGCTTAAATCGAAAATTCCAAGAAAATAACTCTTTTGGAACCAAAAACAAAACTTTTTGAAGTTTAAGCCAAAAATAAAAGATAAAACTTTTGGTAATTAAAATAAAGGTTGTATATTTGCATCATCAAACAAGAACGACCGGGCGTTTTCCTGGAAAATAGAGAGCGAAACAATATGAATACTCAAAGCATTTATAACGGATTAGATTACACAACAAAAGAGATTAACCGCAATTTCAAAATCAAGGTAAACGGAATTGTAAACGGCAAAAAGGTTAATGTATTGGTTGGCGTGTCCGGTTTAATAAAGATTGTCGGCGACATTAAGTTAGTCAATCGCTTATTAAAACGTGCTTTCAATTGTTACGACGACAAAGAGGTTTGCAAATTACGCCGAGGCGTTAAAATCACTTTCTATTATCATTAAACAACGACGGGGCGTTTTCCCCAAAACATTCATGGCGAACACACGCCAAACAAAAGCAGGATATTAATAACCCGCCGGGGGAAACCCCGGCACAATAACAACAATATGGCAAAGTACATTTTAGTTAAGAAAGTAAAGGGAAAGAAATACGAGTACCAAGTTATTGACGTCGATAGTAAAGCGATTGTTTCAAAAAGAACGTCCGCCCGTGAATATGTGGCGTGTACCGCCGACGGGTCGTTTTATTTCGGTCGTTTGGATTTAATCGGCAAAGGCGACCACGGCAAACGGTTGAGCCATGCGACGGAAATATTGGCAAACCCGGAAAAGGCGTATAAAAAACAAATCGCATACTTTACGCCGGATTATCGGAGTACATGGATAGCCGAAAACCCCGCCGAACAATGGATTGCCCGAAACGTTGAATATGCGACAAAGGAAAAAGAGAGATTAAACGCAATTGCGTATTTGCAGTAATAACCAAGCCGGGGGCGCAATCCCCCGGCATAACCATTTAGAGCGATGAACAAAACGAAACGTTACCGATTAAGTCAAGATGTGTATAAGATAATCCAAAATGCAAACGGCGGGTTATTTTTGCTTTATACCCGGCACAATCCCGGCGATGTGTTGAACCTATTGTTAGACGGCAACGATATTGGGTTGATGTGCCGAGTTGAGAGCCGACACGACCAATATTATAAGTATTGTAAAGTGATTAAGGAGGGCGAAAATGATATTAACAGAGGAACAACGGGAAATGTTGAAAGGTAAGATTTGCCCGTATTGCCATATTCCAACCGAGTACAAAAATAGTATTGAGGTTTACGGCATTGATTACGGAATGATTTACTATTGCCCTAAATGCCGGGCTTATGTTGGCGTTCATGCGGGAACCGACCGGGCAAAGGGTCGATTAGCAAACGCCGAGTTGCGCCGATGTAAGATTGAGGCGCACCGATATTTTGACGAAATATATAAGCGTAAATTAATGAAGCGTTCCGAGGCTTACAAATGGTTATCCGAGCAATTGGGATTACCAACGGAATACACGCATATAGGAATGTTTAACCCGGAAACGTGCGCAAAGGTCGTGGACGTTTCAAAAAAATATTTGGAAACCATGCGATTTGCATTAAGAAAACAAGATAAGATAAAAGCGCATTTTGAGCCGCACGGCGACGAAATGTTGAACCGAATAAAAGAGAGTTTAACCCGGTATTTTTCCGCCGACCGTTCAGATTTCCCGGAGGGATTGCGGGACATTGAAAGCGATTATAACCAATTGCCGGGGGAACCGTACCCAACCATTGCGATAAACGACACCGGGAACCCGGAACGTATGATTGAGTTCTATGTTACCGGGAAACAATACGACGTTTACCATGTGGCATTTAAAGGATTTACAAAGGGTTGATTATGGAAAGCGTTATTATTGAGGAAATGCGGGCGTTTCTGCAATTGGGATTGAACCCAAAGCAAAGGCAATATTTCGCCGATACAATCGCCGTTGCAAAACGTGTTGAGATTGTCCGGGCGGCGGACGTGTTCAACGATTACGAATTAGAGATTATCCGGGATGTACTGAAACCCCAACCGCAACAATGTTATCGTAATGCGCATTTGCTTTGCCAATTGTTCCCGGAACGGGTACAATATTGCGAGGGCAAAGTATTAGCGTTTTTCCCAATCGAACACGCATTTAACCGGGTTGGCGACAAATACGTTGACATTACATTTGAATTTGCCTTAAATGATACCGAGTTATTGCAACATGAATACGTTGTATTTGGGGAATATGATTTGCAGACAATCAACCGGGTAACAAAAGAAACCGGATATTATGGCGACATTTACCGCAATGTTTATATTGAGAGGGTAAAAGATAACCCCCGACGCAATGAAGTAACGCCGGGGGTTGGTACGCAGTAACCGAGAGCGATGTTTGAGGTTATGCGGTGCAACAAAATTAGTGCTTTTTATCTGTATTACAAGCGTCCAACGTGAACAAATAAAACTTTCAAAGGTTTTGTTTTTGGTAATATAGATTTTATTTGTACTTTTGCAGAAACAAAAACCCACCGGGGGAGTACCCGGCAAAGATATGAGAATAAAAGAGAGCGATTTATTAAAGAGATTGGCGACCGATAGCGGGAAAACAGCCAACCAAGTTGCCGAAATTATCATTTCGGAATTACTCAAAAACAAAGTTATTGAGGACACCCCGGAAAATTGGGGCGTTTCCGTTTTCGATGCAATAAACGAGGACGTAACCGAGGAACAAACCGCCAATTGTTATGCGGCGATTTCCGAGGCGTTGGGCGTGTATCTGAAACGGGTATATTTCATTGTCCCAGATTTGGATTTAATGGGTAATGAAGATTGCCAGGAGTGCGGCGGCGAAATGGAAGTTACCGACGGGGAATATAAACAGACCGGAGGCGACGGATATTTGACCCCGCCGGAATATACCGCAATTTGGGAGGAAAAAACGTGTACGCATTGCGGACACAAAGAGAGTAACGAACCGAGTTATTAACAATAAAAGACTAAAGAAATGGCAGAAATGACGAAATTAAGAGTAAACGAGGCAATCGCACGGGCGCAAACCGCCGGGATTAAGGTTTATAAAAAAGAGGTTGCCGCCCGTTTATGGGAGGGACGCACCGAAAGCGCACAACAAGTTAATATGACTAATTTGTGTAACGGTACGACCAAACAGATACGCCCGGAATGGGTTGTTATCATTTGCGAAATGTGTAATTGCACCCCTAATTATTTGTTTGGCTATGAAGAATAACGGGTTACAATGGTTTGAACGCATGGCGGACGTTATGTTTTCCGATAGGTTCCAAGCGAAAGCGATTATTGCGACGTTTGGAACGTTGGGCGTTGTTTGTCTGATTGGCGCATTGTGGAACCCGTGGCAATTGATGTTTGCGGGTATATCCGCCGCAATGGTAGTATGTGGATTTTCAGAATTAAAAAATAGTAGAAAATGAGAGCGAACAAAAAGAAACCGGAAAACCCGGTACAAAAGACGGTCGAAAATTTGGGAGCCGTTCCCGCCGACCAATTCCCGGAAATTACCGAGGAACAACAACAAATAATCCCCCCGTTTGAAGCGGTCGAGGTTGAGCAACCAACCGGAATATTTGAGATATTGCCGGGCATGACGGTTGAGGAAATGACGGCAATGTTTTTTGATGAAAAAACGTTGATTGAACCCCCGTACAAGGTTTGGCAATTGAATAGTAAGGGACACCGCTACTATTACCGATACGACGAGAACGGGAACCCGGAGTTTTTCCCGTCGGTTACAACGATATTATCCCAAACGTTGCCAAAAGCCCCGCATTTGATACAATGGATTGCAAGCAAAGGAATTGAGGAAGCGGAACGATACAAAGGCGAACGGGCGGCGTATGGTACATTCATGCACGCCGCATTTGAGGAATTATTAATTAACCGGGCTTATGATTTGGACGGGCTGAAAGGCAAACTAAAAGAATATATTGAGGTTTACCGATTGCCGGACGACTTTATTTATTACGCCGACGATTTGAAAAAGGACGTATTGGCGTTTGCTCAATTCGTATTGGATTATGATGTACGCCCGTTGGCGGTTGAAATTGCGTTGGTGCATCCATATTACAAGTATGCCGGAATGATTGATTGCCCGTGTACCATGTTGGCAAAGATTGGCGGGGACGAACGTATTAACGCAATCGTCGATTTTAAGAGCGGACGCAAAGGGTTTTACGAGGAAAGCGAAATACAATTAGGAATGTATCGGGATATGTGGAACGTCAATTTTGAACAATTCCCCGTAACCCGTATTTTCAATTTCAGCCCGAAAGATTGGCGCAAACGTCCGTCGTATAATTTGAAAGAACAAACGGATAGCCCCAATATACGGAAAATCCCGTATCTGTTAGAGATTGCAGCGATTGAGGACGAAAAGAAAGACAATACGTTTACGTCGGTTAATGGTATGGTATTGTTGGATAATGCCCCGGATTTGACGCAAAACGTAATATCGTTATCGTTGGCGGAATTGATTAAAACGAAAGCCCCAAAGGAGGCGACCCCGGACGAAAGTACGGACGCCGCCGAGAAAGTCAAGGCGGACGCCCCGGAACCGGAAAAGGAGCCAAAGAAAACAACCATTGTTAAACGTGCGCCCAAAAAGGCAAAGGAGCTGGAAAAGAAAGCCAGCACGGGCAAAACGACCGCAAAGCGGGGTAATACCACGGAAAAGAAAGTAAAGCCCGCAAATGAGCCTAAAAAGCCCAAAAATGAGAGTAGGAAAAAGATGTTGAACGACGACCCCGAAATTTGATTGAGATATGAAAGGAAGAATAAAACGACCGGAGGCGCAACAATCCCGTTTGATATTGCCCCGTGTCGGTCAAATAAAAATCGGAATTAAAAACGCAAACGGTTATCCGCAAAGCGTTGATTACTTTATACCAACGGGAAAGTATGCCGGGTTATTTACACAGGCATACGGCGAAAAGCCGCAAACAATACAAATTGTTTTCCCGGACGACGACCCGGCAAAAGTATGTAACGAGCGTTACGAATACCGGGACGACGACGGGCGATTGATTGCGGCGGGCGATGGCGATACGTTCCAAGTATGGGACGGAAAGAAATACGAAACATTGACAACGGAGAAATACCCAAATTTAATGCAGTCAATAACGAAGCGTTACCCGAACAAAAAGAGCCGCCAACCCGATTGCGACGGTTGGGAGGTTACATTAACGCTAAACTTTATTGTTCCTTTGGTTCGTGGGGTTGCCGGGGTTTGGCAATTCGCAACAAAGGGTACGGCGTCCACAATCCCGCAAATTCGGGAAACGTTCGACGGTATGTTAGCGGAACGGGGATTTTGCAAAGGCATTATCTTTGATTTGAATGTACAATTTGCCACGACGCAAAAACCGGGCGACCGTTCCCGTTTTCCCGTCGTGTCGTTGGTTCCCAATGAGAGTGCCGACAATGTTTTGAAAGTGCGTAAAGCATGGGAACCCGTTAAAGAATTGGAGGGCGGCAAATAATGGGACAAAAAATTGAAATAGAGATTAACGAAACAATTATTGTTAATCATACAGAGATAAGAGCCATTAAAAGGACGGGTTGGCAAGGTTGTGAAAGTTGTTATTTCCATAAATTCCCCGGTTCATGTAAACGGTTCCCGTGTAATGCACACGAACGAAAAGACGGTAATAACATTAAATTTGTTGAAAATGACAATAAGGGATAGTAATTTCATAACCATATTAGCCCCAATGATTACGAAACTTAAATTGAAAGGTAACGAATTGTTGGTTTTCGCTTTGATACATGGTTTTAGTCAAGACGGCGAAAGCCGTTTTAAGGGTTCGTTGCGGTATCTTATCGAATGGACGGGATTAGATAAAAGCACGGTTATTAAGTTACTCAAACAATTAGTTGATAAACAGTATATCAATAAGTTTGAGTATGAAAAAAATAAGGTGCGTTATTGTGAATATACGTCTAATTATTGGGTTGCTTTGGAGTGGTTGGAAAATCCAACTACCCCCCGGTTGGAAAATCCAACTACCCCCCGGTTGGAAAATCCAACTACCCCCCGGTTGGAAAATCCAACTACCCCCCGGTTGGAAAATCCAACCCCCGTGGTTGGAAAATCCGACACAATAAAGATAGATGATATTAATACCTCTTTTGATAATGATAATACCGGGGTAAAGAACCCCGGATTATTCCCGGATGAAGAAACAAAGGTTGAGGAACCAAAAGAGAAAAAAACGTTGTTCCGTAATTCAGCCGTTTACAAAATGGTTAAATTTGAAAACGGCGTTGGCGTGGATTATTCCGAGTTTGAAAGTAAGTTTGCAACCCCGGAATTTGAAAAGGTCGATTTGGTTTATTATTTTCATTCGGTTAGCGATTGGAGCGACCAAAAAAATATGAAGCGCACTAAAAACGGTTGGTTGGCGACCGTCCGCAATTTCATACGGGGGGACGTCGAAAAGAAAAAGTTGCATTTGAAACCCGAATACAAAGCCCCAACGCAAAGATTGAATGTTGCCGGGGCTATTGAGTATTTGAAAGATGATTATTAACATGGAAACATTACCCGAAAAGACAAACAGATTGCCACAAACGTTGCCCGAAAAACGACAATCCGCCGCCGTTTTGCTTTATAGCGGAACGGCAAAAGCAATTGACGTTCGCCGGGCGATGGTTGAGTTACCGGAGGTTGCCAAAGCATTAACCCCGGTTGAAAAGTATATTTTCGTAGCGTCCACAAAAAAACAGATTGCCGAGATTGACGACGAAACGTTGATTGCCAAAACCGGGCAAATGTTCCGGTTTATCGCAATGGACGTGGGGATTATCATTCCCACGGAAAACCGGGACGATTGGACGTATATTTGTACCCGGTTGTTGGATTTGCTCAAACGCTATTATTCGCAATTAACATTATCCGAGGTTAAATTAGCGTTTGAATTGCTGATTACCGGGGAATTAGACGACTATTTGCCAAAGGATAGGGACGGAAACGCCGAACGGAAACATTACCAACAATTCAACGCCGATTATTTCGCAAAGGTATTGAACGCATATTGCCGGAAACAAAACCAAGTTATCGGCAAAGCATATACAGCGTTGCCGGAACCGAAAAAGGAGTTAAGCCCGGAGCAAATCCGGTATTATCGCAATCAATCGGTTATGACTTGTTTAATGTGTTTTATGCGCTATAAATATACCGGGCGTTTAGTGTTTGGATTAACCGACGAAATGTTTGTTTATAATTGGTTGTTGGGCGTTGGGTTAGCGGATGAAGTGAAAGAAACCGAGGACGACCGGAAAGAAGCGTATAACCGATTTTTGGCACGTGCCGCCCGTGGGTTCGTTAATGAATTTACCGTTTACCACGTTCGGAAACAAGGAACCCAAAGCCCGGAAATTGATTATACAGCCTTTGAGGTTGCCCGGCGCAAAGAAATTAAACGGACGTTTGACCGAATGATTAAGGACGAAATTTATATCTATCATTATTTAAGGTTTGAAAAATGAAAAAAAGAGTTTCAGCGACAAAGTTGTACCGACTTTGGGAAAGTATAAAAGCCCGTTGTTATAATCCTAAAAGAAAGGATTATAACAATTATGGAGGTCGTGGAATAACTATTTGCAAAGAATGGTTTTGTTTTGATGCCTTCAAAAATTGGGCTTTAGAAAATGGATATAACCCCGGTTTAGAAATTGACCGGATAGATAACGACGGGATATATAGCCCGGAAAATTGCCGTTTTGTTACTCATTCGGAAAATAATAGAAATAGGCGAATACGCCGAGATAACACAACCGGATATAAGGGAGTAACCCGGCATAAACAAACCGGGAAATATAATTATGAAATTCAAATCGACGGAATACGATACAGAAAGAGCGGTTTTATAACTGCAAAGCAAGCGTATGACGAACGATTGATTAAGATTGAACAAATAAAAAAGATGTTATGAAAATAAATTGCATTATAGGCATAGACCCCGGAAGCAATGGGGGTATTGTGGTTTGGCGACCCAACCATAATGCGACGGCAATTAAGATGCCAAAGTATTTAAACGAAATACGGGATTTTCTCAATTACTACAAAGAGATAACAACCCCGATTATCTTTTTGGAAAAATTGAGCGTTCGCCCGGACGACGTAACCGTTGGGGATGCCGGGGCAAACATGGGTAAATTGTACCGCATACAAAAGATGTTGCAAAACTTTGAGCATTTGAAAGCTATTATAACCGTCGCCGAAATACCGTTTGTTTTGGTTAATGCGATGAAGTGGCAAAACGACCTTAAATTGCGTATTAAGGTAAAAGGGAAAAAGGAGGAAAAGGCAGACCGCAAACGACGGTTCCGGGATATTGCCGGGAAATTATACCCGGAGATTATCCCGGCGTTATGGAATGCGGACGCAACGTTAATAATGCACTTTGGACGGTTCATTTTACAGAATAACCCCCGTTGGGTTTTGGAAAATTTGCCCCAACAAATGCACAACCGTTTATTTTAAGCCCGTAGGGGCGTTTAATTATTCAAATGGTTACTTGTATGGCAGACGAAACAAAAGCCCCGCAAATCGAAAATCCCGAAAAAATAACGGCAAAAGATTTGGCGGAAATGGTAAAACAGATGCGGCACAACCAACGACGTTGCCAACGGAACCCAACCCCGGAGAAATTGGCAACGTTGGAAAGTTGGGAACGCAAAGTTGATGCGGTCGTTGCTGTATTGACCGATACACAAATGAAATTGTTTTGATATGGACGAAATGGATTATATCTATTTAGGCGACCGATTGACCCGCCCGGAATTGCGACGTATGCCGTGCCGGGCGGTTCGTCGTTCCGATGGTAAATGTATAAGAGGGCGCAACGGTAATATGTTAGTTGAGTTTGGCGACGTGGGTAAATGCGTTGTTTTGGGGCGATTATTGAGGAAAATAAAAAAATAGCCGAAAATAAAAGATAAAAGTTTTGGTAATATAAAAACTATACGTATATTTACGGCATGATAATAACACGACCGGGCGTTTTCCCGGTAACTATAAAAACAAAATAGTATGAGAGCGAAAACAAGTATTTACGATTTTAGTTTTATTCCAAGCGGTTACGGACATTATAAAGTAACTTATACTTCCCCCGTTACCGGGAAACAATGGACGGCAACAACAAACGATATGCCGTTGATTGATGCGACAAAGAACGCCGACGAACCCAAACGCCGGGATTTAGAAACGCTTAAAAGAGTTTGTAAAAATGGATAAGGACGAATTGGGAGCCGTTCGGCACGCAATGACGGCAAAGGAATTAAACGACTTATATAAGAGTTTGGAAAATTTCATTGCTGATTGTACCCGGTCAGAGGTTGACGCCAACCGGGATGCGCTTAATAAGGTGCAAACCATGATACACCAACGAATGAGATTAACAACAAAATAGTAATAACCGCCGGGGGAACCCCCGGCATAAACAATTAGAGCGATGTATATTAAGAAATTGGAATTGTTGAATTTTCAAGTTATCAAAGAGTTCAACGCAGATTTTGAGGGTAATGTATATTTCATTACCGGGGACAACGAGTTAGGCAAATCAACCCTATTAAAAGCAATCGGCGCAATGTTGACCGGGAACCGGGACGCCGTGTTGAAAAATGGAGAGGACAAAGGATTTGCAAAAATGGTAGTAGGTAACGACGGCGAAAATTACGAAGTCGAATTAAAGTTTACCAAAGCCAACCCACGTGGGACGTTATCCATAAAATCACAAACAACCGGGATGCGTTCGGATAACGTTTCAATGTTGCAAAAGATTTTCGGCTACCAAGATTTTGACGCCGTGGAGTTTTCCCGTTGGAGTGAAACCGCCGAGGGACGCCGCAAACAAATTGAGGTTGTAAAGGCTTTGTTGCCGGAAAAGGTGCGCACCCGAATTGCAGAAATTGACGCCGAGGTTACGACCGTTAAGGACAAACGAAAGGACGCCAACGCCGAGGTCAAGACGTACACAACCATTTGCGCCAACGCTGAAAAGCAATTGAAACCCGGCGACGTCAAAACGTATGCCGAGAAAAAGGATATTACGGCGTTGATGGAAGAACAAAACGAAAATGCCCGGTTGATTGAGAAAGCGAAAACGGTACGCCAAGCCCGTCAACAAAGGATTGAACAATTGGAGGCAATCCCCGGACGAATTAAAGAGGCGGAAGAAACCCGAAAAAGTAATATTAAGGCAATCGACGACAAATTAGCCGCCGAGGAAAAAGAAGTTGCCCGGATAATTGCCGAGGCAAACGCCCGGTTGGAAAAAGCCAAAGAAGATGCGAAAGCCAACAAAAAAGCCATTGAAAACGATTATAAGGAAACGTTGCAAGTTATCGTAAATGACAAATCCGAGTTTGTGAAACGTAAAGCGAATGCCGACAAATGGTTAGAGGAATACGAAGCCAATAACCCGGAACAATTAGACACGGCGGAACAACTCAAAAAAGCCGAGGAACACAACCGTATCAATGCGTTGGTTGTGGATTACATGGCAAAAAAGAAACAAAAGGAAGCCGCCGAGAAAACCGCCCGCACGTTTGAGGACAAATTAGGCGCATTGGCAAAGGAAAGGGAAACACTTATTGCAACGTCCAAATTGCCGATTGCCGGGCTTTCGTTCACGGACGACGGGTTAGAATTAAACGGCGTGCCGTTCGTTGCCGGGAAAGTGTCAGATAGTCAAATTATGGAGGTTGCCGCCAAACTGATTATCGCAAGCAATCCGACGGTTAAGGTGTTCCGCATTGCGAGGGGCGAAAGTTTAGGCGAAAAGCGTTTGCAGGCGATTATAGACATTGCAAAGGCAAACGGTTTTCAAGGCTTTATAGAGGAAGTAAAGCGGGGACAAACCGATTTAGTAGTTGAGGAATACACGGAAAACTAATAATAACCGGGGGCGGGCTTTCCGTCCCCTTAAAATCTAAAACAATGGCATATACATTGAACGATAATTTGAAACGTTGGGCGGAACAATACGAAACCGCCGAGTTTATCCAATCCGACCCGGTGCAAATCCCGCACCGTTACGATAGCCGGGTAAATATTGAGATTAGCGCATTTGTTACGGCGTGGATTGCGTGGGGTTCCCGCAAACAGATAATCCAAAAGGCGGATTTTATCGACCGGGAAATTTTCAAGGGTGCGCCGTATCATTACATTGTTGGAACCGATACGCAGGGAGCCGCCCCGGAATGGAAGCAATACAAAGGCAGTAAAGAGAATTTTTATAGAACGTTTACATACGCCGATTTCCACGACCTTTGCGCCCGCTTGTTTGACGTATATAGTAAGTTTGAGAACATGGAAAAGGCATTGCAAGCGCAACCAGGCGGGCGTCCGTTGGAACAATTGCAACGTCTTTTCGGCGATGTTAAGGGCGTGCCGGATATGGAAACGAAAAGCGGTTGCAAACGCTTATGTATGTTTTTGCGTTGGATGTGTCGCCACGGTTCCCCGGTTGACTTTGGATTGTGGACGATTTGCGACCCCCGTAATTTAATCATTCCATTAGATACCCACGTACATAAACAGGCATTGCGGTTGGGGCTTGTAAAACGTCGGACGCCGGATTTGCAAACAGCCATTGAGATAACCGACCGTTTCGCCGAGATATTCCCGGACGACCCGACAAAGGGCGATTTTGCGTTATTTGGTTATGGAGTGAACAACGGTAAGGTTGCACCCGTTACGACGGAACCGGAGCCAGAAAAAGAACAACCAACCGCCGTGGCTGATTTATCAATTGCCGATGTTTTGAAAATGCGATTGTTTTACGACAATGCCGCCGCCGAAATTCGGGATATATGGGAAAAGCGAGAAAAAGCCCGTAAAGAGTTGAAGCCGGGCGAACGTTTACAAGCGCACCCAATCGACAAATTGCACGCCGCCGGATTGTTGGAGCCGGGCGAATTTGTCGTTACGTTCGCAAAGATTATGGATAAGCGGGAAACCCGATTGTCAAGTATGGAACGGGGCGTTATTCATACTTTAGGAATGACGGCATTTAGTAACACAATGCAAAAATTAATAGCCGATGAAAAAGCGAGAAATAACAGCAACGGGGACAATAAACAATAACGGCGGGTTGGCAATGTACATGGGGGAATTAAACGAGTTTTTCAAGGGTTGGAAAGGTTCCCGCATTATTGCCCGGTTTATTGTAGCGTCCCCCGGTTCGTCCGAGGCTTTGAAAGGGTATTATTTCAACTATGTTGTACCGACGTTTAAGCACGCAATTTGGGAGGCGGGCGAACGTCTTACAGAGGAACAAACCGAACGACGTTTGAGGGAATTTTCCCCTATTATGTACGTTGAACGGGTCAACGAGGAAACGGGGGTATATTCCCACGATTTGCGCACCGTGGCGGATTTGTCGAACGCCGAGTTAATCGAACATATCGAAACGCTCAAACAGATAGCCGCCGAGGAATACAATACATTTATTGACGACCCCCGAACGTTGTAGGTATGTTTTGCAAGTGTAACGGAAAGCGGAAAAATTACCCGTTGGCGGGTTGGCGGATAATCCGCCACGAATACACGCCAAAGCATTACAGCCGGATAAAGTGTTTGCGTTGCGGGTGCGTTTGGATTACACGGGCAAAATATGTTGAACAAACCCCAAACGAGGACGGGCAAAAAAGACTTTTTTAGTATGGAATTAAACGACAAATCCCCGATGCCGCAGGGTAAATTTAAGGGGCAACCGATGGAAAACGTACCGTATTGGCATTTGCTTTGGTTGGACGGAAAACCGTTTTGTAACCGGGACGTCCAAAAGTATATAGACGAAAACCGGGACGTTTTGGAATTGGAAAAAAAGCGGGATAAATACCGCAATGAGAGCGAAAACAGTAATTAACGATTTAATATTTAAGGTTATGCAAAAATTTGATTTGAAAGATGTTTGTTTCTTTGATTGTGAAACAACCGGGGTTCCGGCAAAGGGTTTGAAATGGGATGCGGATTTTGAGCAATTCCCGCACGTCGTCCAATTGGCGTGGTCGTTGGGCGATAAGGAAAAAAGTTATATTATCAAACCCGATAATTACGAGATACCCCCGGAAACAACCGCAATTCATGGTATAACAACCGAACGGGCAATTGCCGAGGGCGTGCCGTTTGCCGAGGTTGTGGACGAATTTTTAGCGGATGCCAACGCCGCCCCGCTTGTATGTGCGCACAACATTTACTTTGATAGTTCAATGTTAAAAGCAAACGTTTTGCGCTATTGTGGACGGGAATATTACGACGCACATGTTGAGGACGCATTACATAAGGGTAAACGCATTGATACAATGATGAAAACAATTAAGTTTGTCGGCGCATTGTATTCAAACGGGCGACCGGGAAAATATCCCAAATTAGAGGAATTATATAGTAAGTTATTCCCCGGCGAAACATTCCCGGCGCATGACGCATTAGAGGATATAAGGGCGTTGCGCCGTTGCGTCCCGGAATTGGTTAATTTGGGGATTATTGAGTTAGCGCAAAAGGAATACCCGGCGGAACAACTCAAAGCCCAATTTGAGCCGGAAAAGCCCAAAGGCGGGCGCAATATTGAGTTCCACGACCCCAACCCGGTAACGGAACCAATCGGAACCGGGGAACCCGTCCCGGAACCAACCCCGGAACCGGAACGCCCGGCGGTTCCGTCGAATAGTAAGACACGGGAATTATTGGACGAAACAGAATTTTAAGTTATAAAACCGTTCCGGGCGTATTCCCGGTAACAATCAAATAATTAAAAAATGAGCGAAGAAAAAAAAGCCGCAAACGTTATGTTGATACCAAGCGAAAAGGCGTTTGCATTGTCGAAAGTCAAGACATTAAAGGACGGCGGGTTAGACGTACATTATGAAGTTACCGAAACAATCGGTAATGAGAGTTACACGAACAAATACCACGTCGAAAGTGCAAAGGACATACACCCGGATTTGCGGGATTGTTTCGACCGTTTGCGCCCAATCATGGGACGGATTTTTAATATTACGTCCTTTCTTTCAATGGTTGAAACGTCCGATTTCAAAGCAACCAAAAAGCAAAGCGAATTATCACGGGATTTTGCCGACGAAATGTTGAAAAACATAGAGGTTCGGGGCGTGTCCTTTTCCGGTCAAGACGATAACGTAGGGGTTGTTTTAACCGGGTTGTTTACCGTGTCTAACAATCAGAAAACCGCAATCAATTCGCCCCGCCTTAAATTCAATACGGAAACGTTCGGGTTTGAGGAAGAATTAGAAGAAATTGCCGCCGACATTGAAACCGAGGTTTACGCATTTCTTTTCAAGGGCAAAAAGGCGCAATTGGAGTTGTTCGGGGCTGATGGCGAACCCGCACCCGGATTGAATGCCGAAAAGGTAGAGGATAACGGATTGTTCCCGGATATTAACGACCCGGCGGACGACCCAGAACCGAACGACGAAACGGCGGAAATGTAAGAGTATGGAACCGTATTTGTTGACAGACCGGGACGAATACAATTATTGCATCCAAAGGGGGTATAATCCCCTTTTGGATTTGCGTAATTTCCGCATGGATATTCGTTTGAGGGTTGAGATACAACGGGAATTGTTCGGGCATTGTATTACGGGACGGGGCGCAAATATCATGGCGGCAAATGAACGCTTTTTTCGTTGGGTTTGGGAGCATAAGCCACACCGATGCGAGGAATGTTTAAAGCCGTTACGGAATTATTCCGCCGTTTATTGTTCGCATATATTGACCCGTGGAGCGTTTCCCGAAATGGCGCATGATGCAAGAAATATAAATATACTATGTTTTGAACATCATTCATGTTGGGAGAATGGGGATAAAACGAAAATGCGTATATATTCCGGCAATATGATAATGATTGAATTAATGAAAAATGAGTATGCAAATTTGGAAAGATATTGAGGGTTACAAAGGACATTATCAAATTTCTAATTATGGCAATGTTCGTTCCTTAAAAAAGGATGCGTTTCTAATGAAAGGCGGATATTTGAAAGGATATAAAATAATTAATTTATGGAAAAATGGAACCGGGAAAATGTTCCGTGTTCATAGATTAGTTGCGGCGGCTTTCATTCCGAACCCGGAAAACAAACCATGTATCGACCATATCGACGGCAACCGAGCCAATAACCATGCAGATAATTTGCGTTGGGTTACGGTTAAAGAAAATCAGAATAACCCAATAACAAAATCTAAATGGATTGGAAAAAAAGCGAACCCGCACCACGAAAAAGCGGTTGAGCAAATAAAAAACGGTATTGTTGTAAATGTGTTTGTTAGCATACAGGAAGCCGCCCGAAAAGGCAATTTTTCGGCAACGGCAATTTGTAAGGTATGTAAAGGGAAAGGAAATTTGCATAAGGGTTATAAATGGAGATATAAAAAATGAGAACCAAAAAGAGGCAACCCGATTACGGGGCAATTTCCCGGTCGTCAATCAAAAAAGACTTTCAGAGGGTACAAAGATACCCCGCCGAGGAAAAACGCCCGCAAATCGAAGAATTGCCAAAAATAAACGCCGAACGTCGTGTTATCCATATATCGGAAACGAGCGCATATGCCAAGTTTGCCCGGTGCATTGTCGGTAAATTGGTACGACTAAAAGAAAAAGCGAACGTTGGCGGCAATTCGTGGTATTGCGAGTTTGTGCATGACGACGACCGGAAAGCCTTAAACATGGCGGCGGGTTGGTCTGATAATAAGAAATTGTATTTGTTGGATGGTGTTAAATTCAAATAGTTATGAGTGTAAACAAAGTTACTTTATTAGGGCATACCGGAAAAGCCCCGGATTTTAAGGAGTTCGACAACGGCGGTTGTGTTGCTACCTTTTCGTTGGCAATCACTAAACGGGGGTTTACGACAAAGGACGGGCGGCAAATCCCGGAGCGTACCGAGTGGCACAACATTGTGTTGCAAAATGGGTTGGCAAAGGTCGCCAATCAGTACGTCAAAAAGGGCGATAAACTTTATATTGAGGGGGAATTAAGAACCCGGAGTTATGACGATGCGCAGGGCGTGAAACGGTATATTACCGAAATTGTCGCAACCGATATGGAAATGTTGACGCCCAAAGGAACCGGAGCCGGAACGCAAGCCCCGCCAACCGCACCGCCCGCACCCGCCCCGGAACCGTCGGACGATTTACCGTTTTAATCTGTTTGAGTTATGGGAGCGATAAACGGACGGGTTATTTACAGCCCAAAAGGAAAAGCCGGGGAATATGCCGAGAACGCCGCCAATTTTTACGTTGGTTGTTCCAACGGATGCACGTATTGTTATTTGCGCAAAGGGCGGGGCGCAAAAGTGTTGGGCGGCAATACCCCGGAATTGAAAAAGACATTACGGGAATATCCATACGCATTGGATATATTTACGAATGAGTTGTTGAAGCATAAGGACGAATTGCAAAAAACGGGGTTATTCTTTTCGTTTACAACCGACCCGTTATTGCCGGAAACGCAAAGGTTGACCCGCCAAGCAATCGGCGTTTGTCAACGCCACGGCGTCCCGGTTAAAGTGTTGAGTAAATGCGTTGAGGGTATCAATATTTTAATCGACTTTGCCGAGGCGTCCGAGGGTTGGGATAAATCCCGCATTGCCATTGGTTCCACGTTGACCGGGTGCGACGAATTGGAGCCAAAAGCAAGCCCAAACCGGATGCGTATAAACGCATTGGCACGGGCAAAACGCCACGGGTTCCGTACCTTTGCAAGCGTTGAACCAATTCCCGTGGGAATGTTTGACCGGGCGTTTTCTGTAATTGCTTTGTCGTACCCCTTTGTTGACTTGTTTAAAATAGGTTTGCAAAGCGGTTGCAGATATACCAAGCGGGAAACATTGACGTTTTACAACGACGTGTTCGACTATTGGGAGGCGCACCCGGACAAAACACCCCGGATATATTGGAAAGATAGTTTTGTAAGAGCGTCCGGGATTGACCGGGAAACATTGCCCGGTTATTGTGTCCCGGCAAATTGGGATTTGTTCAATGAAAAGAAATGAAATAAGGGTTGAAGTTCCCGCCGATTGTCGATTAGTTGGCGTAAGGACGGACGGCGATGTTGCCGTTATCATTTACGAACCAATTCAAAGCGTCCGGCAAATTGGATTTATCCATTACCCGGAATCAAACGACGAAAACGAGGACGAACCCGATAATAAAAAATGATTATGCAGTATAATAACAAAGATTATAAGCCGAAATTGCACGACCGTTGGCGTGCATTAACCGTTAAAAACCCGTATGCAACGCAGTTGGTAACGGCGGCGTATGAGGACAACGGAATTGTTTACGGAGAAAAATGTATTGAGGTACGCAGCAAAAACACGCCGTACCGGGGCGATTTAATGGTTTGTTCGTCCGCTAATCCGGTAATTGCCGGATATGAAAGCGGGGTAACGTTGGGGTTGGTTGAATTGTACGACGTTAAGCCCGTCGCCGAGTTTACCCCGGAAGATTGGGAGAATACCCGCATACCGCCCGAAAAACGCAAATCCATTACAAAGGGGTTCGGTTGGATGATGCGGAACCCCCGCCGGGTTGTTGAGTTTCCAATTAAGGGGCAATTGGGTATCTATAATCTCGTATATACAAAAGGTTGTATTGTCGAATATCCTAAAGTTATGGTATTGGATAAAGAGGCATACAATAAAATAAAAGAAACGTATTAGTTTGTTGTATTATGGTTTAATATTATCTTTGCAAAAAAAAGATGGAAAATTGGAAGTTTATAAACGCTAATTATGAAGTTTCAGACAAAGGTAATATAAAGTCTGTAAATTATCGGGGAACGGGTAAAAGTGCGATACGAAAGCAATCTATTAGTAAAAACGGATATATGCGGGTAATACTATCAGATAATGGTAAAAACAAAACATATTTCGTTCATAGATTAGTTGCGGCGGCTTTTATTCCGAACCCGGACAATTTGCCGGAAATAGACCATATCGACGGCAACCGAGCCAATAACGATGCAACTAATTTACGTTGGTGTACGAGAAAGCAAAATTTGAATTATCAAAAAGCAATTAATAATAAACGTGAAACCATGAAGAAAGTAAATACATGGTTTAAGAAAACCGGAAAAGATAATCACAATGCAAAACCCGTTTATCAATATGATTTAGAGGGTAATTTTATAAAGAAATGGGATTGCATACATGATGCGCAAAGATGCGGTTTTAATCATGGAAATATTATTAGTTGCTGTAAGGGACGTTTAAAACATTATAAAAAATATATTTGGAGATATGAGTAAAAAACAAGTTGGAATTATCCGCAACAATGGCGACGTACATACGGCGCAAATTGGGTTCCATGCCGGACGGGTTGGCGTGTCTGTTTACGTCCGGGAATATTGGAAGTATAAGAGTTGGTTTATTATTCCCGGCGTGTCCGTGGATGCGGTCAACGGTTACGACCGTTACGTTGACATTGAGGCGAAAATATTGTTTGTCGGCATTGGCATACGGTTTATATGGATTAAAAGAAAGGTAAAACGATGAAAGCAAAGATTTTATTGTTATCTTTGGCAACGCTTTTGTTGGGGGCGTGCCAAAGCGAGAACGAACCAACAGAGGCATTTTATTTACTTCAAAAATCCGAGAGCATGGAAGAAAGAAACGAGTTTGTAACGAATACCACGGCGGCAATGATACAGATAAACGCCCCCCGGTATAATTGCGAGATTGTCGAAACCGCATTGGCGGGCGGCGATAGGGTACGAATTTGCGTAAAAGGCGCAAAGGAAGATTTGGACGCATTGTTTGACTATGTAAACGAAGCGGGCAAAGAATGAGAGTAAAGCAACCCGAACCGTTCGACCCAAACAGAGAATACCGCCCCGGCGAACGTTGCGTTTACCGGGGTATGGTATTGATTGCCGAGATATGGACGGCGGCGGATGCACGATTAGCCAACAACAATTCCACAATGTTTGCGCAACGTTGCGTTCGCTGCAAAATCAAAAGGGAAGATTGCCCCGGAATTGGTAGGCAATGCGATAAATTCCATAGGAGCGACCGGAAAACGATTTATTGGCGTTTGTTGCGTATCGTCGGGGGATTTAAGGGCGTCGAAACATTGGAATTTAATTATAACGGAACAATTGCCGGGGTTAAGGTTAAAGCCGCCCCGGATAGTAATAACGAATAAATTTTTAGAGCGATGAACAAACAAGTATTAAGCCCCTTTGATTGCGATATGTGCGCAATGATTGAGGACATAACAAAACAAGAAATTGAGGTTACGGCGTCCGATACCTCAATACGTTTGAGTTGGGCGCAAAATGGAAGCGAGGGAAACGATAAAGCCGAGGGACAAAGGATTGAGGCGTTAAAACAGGCAATCCGGGGACGATTGGGCGACCGTCTTATTGAGTTCTTTTATGCCGATGGTAGGCAGTCGGTTTATATGAAGTACGACCCGGAGGAATACCCGGAGGAAATGCGCACCCGTTTAGTTGACCCGGACGCCACGGCGGGAACCCGGTATTGTCGCACCTTGTTAGAGGTTGACGCAATCCAATTTCGCCGGGACAATGTGGACGACGTGTTGAGGTTTACCGGAGGGGGAACCGTTGTAACGCCCCGCACACCGGACGGCAAAGCAATATTTTCTTTTCCCAATGGCAACGGCATATTCGTTGACGTGCCGGAAAGTTGGTATATTATCCGGGAATTGGACGGACGATTTACCGCCCGACCGGAAAAGGATTTCAGACGGGAATTTGAGCCTAAAGGAAATATTGCCCCCGTTCCAATTATTACCCCTATTCCGTACCATATTCAACAGTTATTCTCTGATTTGTTCGGGAATGATATAGAAAGCCGTTGCCGAAAATTGACCGAGGAATATAACGAGTTTATGGAGGTTGTGCCGGGAATATATGGAAAAAACATTGCACAATGCACGGACGAACAATTAGCGGAAATAATCGACGAATTGGCAGACCTTAACGGCGTTATTTTCCATATAGCGGGGATATTAGGTTTGTCGCAATGGGAATTAGTGTTGTTGGCATACGACAAAGTAAAAGGACGCCAAACCGACCCTAATTATAAGCGGACGCACCCACACGAACCGAATAAAGGTTGCGGCGATTGTTCCAATTTCTCGTATGAGGACGTAAACGGGAACGGTTATTGCGAAGCGTTCAAATCTGAACAAAGGTGCGGAGATTTCCGTTGCCAAGAATATAAACCCAAAAAATAATAGAGCGATGAAAGAAAAAAGTTTTGCACAAGAATTGGCGGCATTGATTAACCGCCACGGTATCGACGCCAAAATGAATACGAACGATTGGATTTTAGCAGATGTTGCCATTGATGCGTTAAACGCATACGGGAAAGCCAACCAATTACGGGAAAAAATGGCAAACGCCCCGGAACCGGGGAAAGACGATTGCGATTGCCCGGCGTGTACATTGCGCCGAACCTTACAAGGGAAAGCCCAACCCGGAGGGAAAGAATACAGAAAACCGGAGGCGTTCGACGTACCAAAAGAAGTGGAAGCAATGGCGGCGTTCTTTGCTGATATGTTCCCCGGTTCCGAAATACAAATCCAACGGGTCGATTTGAAAAAGAACCCCCGGAACAAATGCCGGGCAAAGAATAAACGGAAAGGAGGGCGACGCAATGAAAAATAAATGTTCGTCGGAAATTCCTAATATGCCGACCGGATGCGCCCCGGATAATAGACGCTCCGAAAAGATATGCGGAACGTGTCGATATTTTAACCCGGAATTTCCGGTAAATGGAAAGCCCGCCCCGGTATGTTTGGCAATAAAGGAAATGAAAGGGGGAACGGAATACATCAACCCCCGTGGAACGCAAAGCCGGGGTTTTGCCGTTTATATACATGAGACAATGTACCGGAAAAAGCCGTAAATTTGCCCCGTGGTTGAAAGATAACCATTAAGACGATATGGATATAATATTATATAAAATTTAAATGAACTTATTTCAAGAAGAGATAGAGCAAACCGCAATTGAACGGATACGGAAGTTCGCGAAGATTGCGAAAACGATGGGATTTGAAGTCGCGCTTGGATTTTCCGGCGGAAAAGATAGTCAGGTATGCTACGACCTCTGCAAACGTTCCGGTATAGCGTTCAAGGCTTACTTCAATCATTGCTTCGAGAGCAATATCACGATTCGGTTCATAAGGGAGAATTATCCTGATGTAATATTCAGAAGAGTACTGAAAGAAGGATTCATTCAGAATATCAGAGTAAATCATAGAGGTTATCTTCCCACCGTTCAATCCGCCTATTGCTGCGCTGATTATAAGCATAACCCGAAATCGGTAGATGATTGCAATATTGTCGGTGTTCGGAAAGCTGAGAGCACGAAACGAAGGTCAAGAACAGCTTTTGAAGCAAAGAACAGAACCGTGATGAAGCGGAACAAGGCATTGTTCAATGAATACTTCGAGGAACATTGCCAATCCACCGGAACGGCTGGATTTATCCAGCTTAAGCCCATTATAGACTGGACTGACGCAGACGTTTGGGATTACATCAAGAAGTACAAACTACCTGTCAATCCTGAATATAAGACCTCGAGACGTGTGGGTTGCATAGTTTGTCCGAAAGCTAATTTTACATCAAACTATATCAGCCTTATGAAATATCCTAAGCTGATAGATGCTTTCATATTAGCAAGAGAAAAAGGAAGATTAGAAATAAATTGGATGATAACATCCGAAAATCTTGATTGCAAAGACAATAAGCCTTACTACATCTGCCGATGGCTGAACCACTCGTTCATGCCGTTCACGAAGAAGCAGCAGGCGTTGTACGAGAAGGTGATGGAGAGGTATAACGAAATTAAAAGGAAATAATACGAAAAACAAATTTGAGCTAAAGAGCCGGAAAGGGACCAAGGGATAAAGGGGCGAGGAACCGAAAGGGTATAAAACAAATGGCGAAAAGATTGTTTTTTTCGTTTAAACATTAAAAGAGGTTGAACGATGGGAAAATTGAAAACGAGTAATAGGAGCCGGAAACCCGCCGGATATAATAAGCGTACTGAGGAACAACGGGATTATGACGTTGCGTTTTGTTCTAATCTGTTTTTACGTGGTTATTCATACCGGGAAATAGTGGCGGCGTTGAATGCTGATTTAGCAAAACGGGAAACGGGTTATACTATTTCGTTGGCAATGGTTTATTACGACTTGCAACAATGCCTTATTGAGTGGAAACGGGAACGGTTGGATAATATCGACGAATACGTTACGCAGGAATTGCGCAAATTGGATAAAATGGAGCAACAAGCATGGGAGGCGTGGGAAGCGTCGAAAACCGGAAAGATGCGCACCAAAGAGAAAACCAACAAAGGGCGACCCATCAAAACCGATGCCGAGGACAGCGACCCGGAATATTACGGGTACAATGAAACCGCAACCGAAACGTCCGCCGGGAACCCCCGGTTTTTGGATTTGCTTTTGAATATCCAACAACGCCGGGCAAAGATGTTAGGGTTTGACGCACCCGTTAAAATTGAGATACCCGGATATAACGCCACGACCGACGACGATAAACCAAAGTACGACGTTAAGGCAATCCCGGACGATATGTTGTTTGCTTTGGCTGATAAATTGCAGTCCGCCGAATGTCAAAAGGCATTGTTGGAGAAAGGAGGGGCGCAATAATGGCAAAGAGAATAACCGCACCCCGTCCGGGAACCAAGCAACCGGAATGGCAAACCGAGATTTGCGATACGTGCCGTTTTTCCGAATGGATAACGGACGACCATAGACACCGGGATTTAAACGGGAACCCGATTTGTTTACGTTGCCCGCATTACGAATTTTACATTGTCCGAGGTCGTCGGGCGTGTTCTAAATGGGAGAAAGGAGCAAAGCAATGAACAACGAACAATTATTGCAGATGTACGACGCAATCCGGCAACAACCGGATTTGCTTGTTAAAGCCGCCGCCCGTAAACGCCTTATCAACTTTGCCCGGTATATGCAACCGGATTTAGTATTAGAGCCGTTCCACGTCGTTTATTATACGTTGTTGGATATGTTCGCACACGGCAAAATACGAAAGATGATTGTACAACAACCGCCCCAACATGGCAAATCGGAGGGGTCGAGCCGTAAATTACCCGCATTTATGTTGGGGTTAGACCCCGACCGCAAAATATGTATCGGTTCGTATGCGGCGACAATCGCACGGGATTTTAACCGGGACGTTCAACGAATAATCGACACGCCCCGGTATCGTGAATTATTCCCCGGCACGTACTTAAATGGGTCAAACGTCGTAACAATGGCTAATACCTATTTGCGCAATTCCGATGTTATCGAAATGGTAGGGCGTAAGGGGTCGTTGCGTGTCGTCGGTCGTGGCGGTTCGCTGACGTCTAAAACCGTGGACGTTTCGATATTGGACGACGTGTATAAGGATTACGCCGAGGGTAACAGCCCGATAGTACGGGCGGCGGCGTGGAAATGGTACACGACCGTTGTACGCACCCGTTTACACAACGATAGTCAAGAATTGATTGTATTTACCCGTTGGCACGACGACGATTTGATAGGGCGCATTGAAAAGAGCGGCGAAACGATTATTGATGTTAAGTGTTGGGCGGATTTAGAGAACGTAACGCCGGGGGCGTGGGTGCGCATAAATTTTGAGGGATTGAAAACCGGGGAACCGACCGAGATAGACCCACGGGAACCGGGGGCGGCATTATGGGAAAGCCGACACAGTAAGCAAAAGTTGGAAGCGCAAAAAGCATTAGACCCGGTACAATTTCAATGCCTCTATCAAGGCAACCCCGGTTCCGCCGAGGGTCGATTATATCAACCGTTCAAAACATGGGTTGAAAAATCCGATTACGGCACGTACATACGTTCCGGCGCATACATAGATGTTGCCGATGAGGGGGACGACCTTTTGTTTGCCGCCACGTATGACGTTTATAAATCGGACAACATGATTTTCAACGAGAAAACAAAGCGTATGGAACCGTTGTTATTTGCTTTAATTACGGATATGGAAATGACGGACGAAAATACGGACGTTACAACCGTAACCGTTCCGGCAATGATTAACAGGAACGGCACGCAAAAAGTATGGGTTGAGAGTAACAACGGCGGTGCGGGTTACGAAAAGGTTATTAAAAAGAAAATGCGGGCAATGACAGACCCGTTTTATCAAGGCGGCAATAAGGAAAGCCGGATAATTACGGCGTCCGCAATGGTAAACCAAAGTATTATTATGCCGTTCGGTTGGGAAACCCGGTACAAAGCGATTTACGACCATGTTACAACCTTTTTGCGTAATTTCGATGCGAATACGCACGACGACCCGGAGGACGGATTAACCGGGATTTACGAAAAAGAGATTGCCGACGGCAATATACAACCATACGCACACGCCAACCGGGGTGTTAAACGTCGTAACTAACAATTTAATTGAGATATGCAAGTTTATAACGGAAAAAAGTTTATAACTTTGCAACGTAGAAGTAATACAGAGGGCAAAGGGACAGCCCAACGAGGTAACAAATGTAATTTTTAACGTTAAAATTTAAAGAGTATGATTACTTGTAAGTGTCCGGCGGCGGCTTCATTGCCCGATATTCCCGCCGTAAAATGCGCCGAAAGTTTCGGGCAAATCCAAAAGGTAGCATTTCAGCGTCTAACCAAAGACGATGGAAGCAAAAACAGTTTCACGAGCGAAAAGGCAATTACTTCGCTTGCTTCATGGACGCCGTTGTTGGCGGCGGATAATAGTACAAAGATTGTCGTTTCCCCGTATATCCAAGCCCCGACCAACGAAGCCGGAGCCGCCCGCACCTTTGGCGGCGGTAACGAAACATTGGGAGGCGTTGAGGAAATTATAGGGCGTGAACCTAACCCGTTCACGGGCGTAATGCGTAAAATCCCCCAATCAGTAATTAAGGCAATGAAAGAATTGCAATGCGAAAGTTGGGCGGACAATTTGGGCGTCTATCTGTTTGACGAAAACGGAAGTATTGAAGCAATTCAAGACGAAACGACCCCGACAACGTATTATCCTATTCCAATTCGTTCTTTGTTCATTGGCGACAAAACGCACGGCGGATTGGAAGCCCCAGACAGCAACGCAATACAATGGGCGTTTTTGCCGAACTATTCGGACGACCTCACAATTGTAACCCCGAGTTTCAACCCGCTAACCGATTTGAAACCCGCAAACGGTTGACGATATGGCGGCAAAGGTTACAAAGGTTAAATTAGTTTGTCCGCCGCATGGTTTAACCGATGAATTTGAGATTAAGCACGCCGAAAGGTTGTTGCGGATGCCAAACAACGGCGGTTGGCAGTTACCCAAAGACAGCGATTTTAAATTTACCAACGACAATGGGATTGAGTATAAACGAAATAAAAAAACGGATAACGGAGCCGAAAAAGCGTAAGACGATAAACAAAGCCATTTATCATCAACAACGCATTAATTTTCACGCCCGCACTCGTATTACGTCGTTTGACATTTGCCAACCGGTTACGGACTTTATGGCATTTGTTTCTAACCTATTGCCGCATGACAAATTTAAGATGTTCAAAACATTGTTCCGTTACCCCGTTAAGACAAACGAGGTAACGGGCGTTTGTTTTGATAAGTTGAGCCGGATTTTTGACGGTCGTAACCCGGCGTTCAATTATCAGTTCCAAAACCCGGAACAAAGGGACGATTGGGAATATTACCGCCAAGACGTATTACACGAACCGGAAATTTGGAGTACAAAAGGATGGGAGTTTTTCCAAACCGAAATAAATAGCGTTCTAATTGTCGATATGCCGAGCGAACAAAACCCCGCCGACAAATACCCGCAACCGTATTTCTATTGGTTGCCTATTGCATCCGTGATTGATTACAGAGCCAACCCGACGACGGGGGTAATGGATTATATCATATTTAGGCAGGACGGCGAACGTATCGCAGTAATTGACGACGAACGTTATAGAGTTTTCAGAGAGGACAAAAACCACAATATCGGCGAATTGCTGATTGATAACCCGCACGACGTCGGTTATTGTCCCGCCCGTTTCTTTTGGAATGAACCGTTGAGTTTATCGGAACCCGACGTTAAGCAATCCCCGCTAACCAAACAATTGGAGGCGTTGGATTGGTTTTTGTTTTACCATATCAGTAAGCGACATTTAGATTTGTACGGTGCATATCCGATTTATTCTGGGTATGAACAAAGTTGCGATTTCAGTAACGGCGAAAATGGCGATTATTGCGACGGTGGGTTTTTAAAAGACAAACAAGGGTTTTACAGATTGGACGCCGCCGGGCTTTTGATGCGTTGCCCCAAATGCGGGGATAGTCGTATTAACGGCGTCGGTTCGTTCGTTGAAATACCAATACCGGACGGGGATAAACAACCCGATTTGCGTAACCCGGTGCAAATGCTAACCGTTGACCGTGGGAGTTTGGATTATAACGTTGATGAAGAAAACCGCCTAAAGAATGACATTATTACGTCGGTTGTTGGAACCAACGAGGAAATAACCACACGGGACGCATTGAACGAGCAACAAATACAGGCGAATTTTGAGAGCCAAAGCACGGTATTAAACCGAGTAAAGAAAGGATTTGAGGCGGCGCAACAATTCGTCGATGAAACCGTTTGCCGTTTGAGGTATGGCGGTTTGTTCGTTTCTGCAAAAGTCAATTACGGCACGGAGTTTTATTTATCCAACGCAACGGAGTTACGGGAACGTTACAAAGTGGCAAAGGAAAGCGGCGCAAGCGAGGCGGAATTAGACGCCCTACAAAACCAAATTATCGAAACGGAATACCGGAACAATCCAACCCAATTGCAACGTATGTTGACGTTGGCGGAATTGGAACCGTACCGACATTTAACCCGTAACGAGGTATTGGATTTGTACGGCAAACAGATTATCAGCGAAAACGATATGCGTATAAAGTTGAATTTTGCTAACTTTGTACGCAGATTTGAGCGTGAATATTTGAACGTGTTAGAGTTTGGGTATAATATGCCGTTCAACTCTAAGATAAATTTTATAATTAATAAAATGAATGACTATGCTAGTGAAAGTAAGCGAGGGCAAAACTAAAGACGTTGCGATTATCGACGTTACGCCCGAAAACTACATTGTCCCAGACAATGAGAAACATTTGTATCATTGCGTTATCGAAATTAAGAAATTCGACAGCGAAACGGGCAAACGGTTATCAATTCCCCGTATTCAGAAGTTCGGCAAAAAGGGTTATGAAAATAGCATTGCCGACAATCTGAAAAAGCAGGGTTACACGATTACCGTATTGCACGACCCCAACGAGTACATGAAAGCCAAAGCCGAGGCGGACGAAAAGGCAAAGGCAGAAAAAGCCAAAGCCAACGCCGAGAAAGCCGCCGCCGATGCCAAAGCGAAAGCCGAGGCGGACGCCAAAGCCCGTGCCGAGGAAAAGGCAGCATTGAAAGCCGAGATTTTGGCAGAACTGAAAGCGGCGGGAGTTATCCCGGCGGAACCCGCCAAAGAAACCAAAGCCGAGGACAAACCCGGAGCGAAAAAGTAACAGAGTATTAAACAATTAAAAAATACGATTATGGCACAGATTGCACAGCAGGACAATTTGGTTATTGAAGTAACAACAACCGCCGCCGCATTGGATGACGCAACAAAGAAAAAGTTGATTGAATGTATTAAGGGCGGAACAATTACCGACGTAATTTTGGTAACAAAAGAGGCTGAAAAGAAAATCAGTCATGCACGTGTTGTTGGTTGGTTGGTTGACACAACTGGGGATTCCCCAAAATACACAATTGATATTATTAACGCAAACAGCGGAACAGTAACAGCAATCAAACTTAATTAATTCAAAGGGAAAGAATTATGTTAACGAGAGAAATTTTAGTTGCAAATGCGGCATTAGCCGGATTAACCGACGAACAAATTGCGGCAATTACAACATTGTCCGCCAACGACGAAAATAGCGTTATCGCCAAAAAGACGGGCGAAATTTACGGCGGATTGGATGCCGATATTTTGGCGGTGTCCGGTATCTCCAAGAACGGAACCGAAAAAACGTTTGATTACGCCAAACGAGTATTAACCGAGTTCAAAACCAAAGTTGAGGGCGCAAACGGTCTGCAATCACAGATTGACAGCCTAACCAAAGAAAAGGCACGTTTGGAAAAAGCCATTGCCGACGGTGCGACGGATGCGGAAACCGCAAAGGCATTGAAGCAAGCAAAGGCAGATTTGCAAAGCGTTACGACCCAATACAACGACCTCAAAAGCAAATACGATGAAGCCGAACAAACCCACACAAAGGAAGTGTTTGGCATTCGTGTTGAAACGGCATTGCAGACAGCAACCGCCGGGTTGAAGTTTAAGGCAGGATTGCCGGAAAGCGCAACAAAGGTTTTGTTGGGTCAAGCAATCGAAAAAATTAAGGGTATGAACCCGGAGTTTATCGACGACGGCAAAGGCGGCAAAATGTTAGCGTTTAAGGACGAAAACGGCGCAATCATGCGCAACCCGAACAATCAGTTGAACCCGTACACCCCCGGCGACCTTCTGACCCGTGAATTGGAAACAATGGGTATTTTGGATAAGGGACGCCAAGCGGCGGGCGGCGGAACGGGCGCACCAACCGGAGCCGGGGCGGGCGGTAATGTTACCGTTGACATATCCGGCGCAAAAACAAGGGTTGAGGCATACGACGCAATCGCAAGCACTTTGCAACAACAAGGTTTGCAGATTGGAACGGCTGAATTTGACGCCGGAATGAAACAGGCATGGCAGGACAACAATATTGCCGCATTACCGGAAAAGTAAAAGACAACACGGGTAAAGGGTAAACCCGCATTTATAAACAATTTAATTTTTTAAACAATGAGTTTAATTGCAACAAGAGTACAGAATTGGCGGATAGAGAACCCAGAGTTAGACCGTAATATGTTCCGCCCGTGTGAGTACGGCGCATTGGATTTCTTTATTGAGCAAACCAATGCCCCTAACTCAATCATTAGCCCTAATTTGAGAGATAGGGCATTAGTAAGTATCGGTAACACGGTACAAGTTCCGGTTATCAATTACGACGAAAACGTACAAGTTAGCAACGTGCGTTCGTGCGTTATTGCCGACAATGAGAATACGTCCGCATTGGTAACGCTTGTTTGGGCTACCTATGCAATCGGGTTTACGATGGTTCCGGCGGCGTATTCAAACAATGAAATTTCGTATCAACATGATTTCATGCGCAAAATGGAGAAAACAACCCGTGCGTTGGCGGATGCTTTGGATAAAGGAGCCGTTGCCGCATTGGAGGCGAACAAAACGCAGGTTTTCAAAACTTTGCTCAATTACACGAAGACCGGAAACGCTATTCAAGTTCCAACCCAAATGGCAACCGAGATTTTGGGCGACATTAACCCAATCATGCGGGCGAATTGTTACCCGGAATATATCCACCTTATCGCAAATGCGGGGGTTGATAGCCTAATTCGTAAGTTGGCGCAACATGGCGTTTACAACGACGTTAATAAGCGCATGGAATACGATAACAAAGTATTGCATTATACCAACAACGTAACCGACGAAGCGGGCAAAATGGGAACAATGTTTGCCGTTGCCGATGGAAACGTTGGTATCTTAACCCGTGTTGACCGTGAGGCATACCGCCGCACCCGTGCGAATTTCCACGAATGGGACATTGTACGATTGCCGTACATTGATTTGCCCGTTGGTTCGCATTATTATACCGCCGTGGGCGACCAATCGGCGATTATGGGCGACGCAACCGCCGATTTGACGTGTGCGGTTAAGGAGTATTTCGGATTTAGCGTTGATGTTGCCTACATGGTAGCATATAACAGCAAACCGGACACCGTGGCAAATCCGATTATCAAAGCCGAGATTGCAGCACGCAATCCGAACGAACCGTTAGGAATGCCCGTATATGTAACCAACGCCGGGGAATTTCCCGCCGGGGGTGCAGGCGCATAAGCCGGAAAACGGAACAATTATTTAACCGAGGGGACGGGGTGGTTATCCCCGCCCCCTTTTTTTAATTAATGATATGGAAAGTTGGAAAGTAATATACGATTTCCCAAATTATGAAATAAGTAATTACGGAAACGTGCGTAATAATACAAAGATAGTTAAAGCCGTTCCCAATAAGCACGGGTATAATGTTGTAGTATTGTGCAATGGTATTCGTAAATCTGTTAATATTCATAGATTAGTTGCGGCGGCTTTCATTCCGAACCCAGGCAACAAACCATGTGTTGACCATATCGACGGTGACAAATCGAATAATAGGGCGGACAATTTGCGTTGGGTTACAACCAAAGAAAATTGTAATAATCCAATAACAAAATCACGCCTAAATAAAAAGATTGGCGAATATATGGTTGGGAGATTAGGCGGATTGCACCAACGAGCAAAACAAATTGCGATGTATTCCATTTGCGGCGATTTGATAAAAACATTCTTATCAGTAAAAGACGCACAACGGGAAACGGGTTTAAATGATAGTAATATTGTTAAATGCTGTAAGGGTATAAAAAAGACTTGCGGCGGTTATATTTGGGCTTATGTATAGGATTAAGGAAATACAAGATAAGTTATTGCACGTCGTCGGTTGGGAACAATCATATAATCCCGCCGAGGCAATCGCCGAGCAATTAACAGAAACCGAAAGCGGGTTATATTTTCAAGGGGCGCACCCGCTTGTAACGTTGGATAATATGGCGGCAATCGTCCCGGATAATTGGGGTTTTCAATACCCGGTTTGGAACGATACAAAGGAATGGAAAGCCGGAACCGTGGTACAATACGCCAACGATGCGGCGGGCAAACCCTTGTATTGGGTCGCTTTGGTTGATAACGTCGCCGAGGTTCCCGCCGAGGGTTCGACCTTTTGGGAGAAATACAATATATTGTCCGACTATTTGGAGCGTTTGACCCGCAACGGAATTTCCACGGCGGTACAAACGTTTACCCAAATAAAGGGGTTGGATAAGGAAACAAAGAACCTATTGGAACGGCGCACGTTCTTTGACGGTGCGGGACGTATTAGAGCGACCCAACCGAACGCACATAAATTGGTTGGCTTTGAAATAATCCCCGTCCGGGCAATGGGAGTTACCGCCCAAATACACCGGGTTGGCTTACAAATGACAGGCGGAACCGGGATTGTGAAATTATACCTTTTCCATAGTTCGCAGATTGACCCCGTAAAGACGTTTGATTTGAATTTTACGTTGACAAATGGCGGCTTTCAATGGTTTACGTTGGAAGATTGTTTTTTGCCGTATATAAGCGACGCAAACAACGCCGGGGGTGCGTGGTTCCTTTGCTACAATCAAGACGATTTGCCCGCCGGAATGCAAGCAATTAACGTGTCGAAAGATTGGAGCCGGGAACCGTGCGGAACGTGTACCGGGTACGGCAATATTGAGGCATGGCGGCAATTGACAAAGTATTTGCAGATTTCCCCGTTTATGTACAACGCCCCAGAAACATTCGCCGAATACCCGGAGTTGTGGGATATAGCGTACACGATGTACACTAATACGCTAAATTACGGGTTGAATTGTGAAATTACCGTTGGTTGCGACCTAACCGATTTTATCGTTGAACAACGGGCGATTTTCCAAACGGTAATACAACGCCAAGTTGCGGCAATCGCTTTGCGCACGTTGGCAATGAACCCTAACGTAAGGGTCAACCGGAACCAATCCAACGCCTCTAAAATGGAAATATTGTACGAGTTGGACGGGAACGTTGAGGGACGCCCCGGCGGTTTGGGTTATGACCTTAAAAAAGCGTTTGAGGCTTTGCGATTAGATACGCAAGGGATTGACCGTATTTGTTTGAGTTGCAACAACCGGGGCGTTAAGTACCGGACAACGTAATTGCATTATGGCGGGGTTACAATCAATAATTGATTTACGCAACCGGGTTAATACGTTTAACGACGGGTTGACGTCCGGGTTGATTATACGGGAAATAATCGACGACGGAATGACAACGGCGTTTATCATTGATGCCAACGCCGAGGAACAATTATTTGAACAAGGTATTAACCGATTGGGCGTTGACATAATGGATTATCGACCTTATACCCCGCTAACAATAGCCATTAAGGAGGAAAAGGGACAACCGACGAACCGGGTAACGTTACGGGATGAGGGCGATTTTGAGAGTAGTTTTTATTTGGAAGTCGGCGACAAACAATTTGAAATTAAGGCGTCGGATTTCAAGACGGAAGATTTGATAAAAAAGTACGGGCGGCAAATATTGGGATTGACGAACGAAAACATTGCTAAACTGATTTGGCAATACGTTTACCCGGATTTGCTAACCAAAGCAAAAAAAACGATATACGGAAATGGATAGAGTACCGATTATAAAGAACCCGGAATTATTCGACCGGGTTATTGCAAATATTCAAAAGGGATTGGCGGACGGGTTGCCGTGGCTTAATTATTCCTTTGGACGTTCGGAACGGTTGGTTAAGTCCATACAAGGAAAACGATATTACACGCCCAATATTTACGTCGGCGGCAATGAATATATGTTGATTGCCCCGGATAGTAATATAGGGAATTTTTCGTTTTTCGTGTTGGACGACCCGCAACAAATTGATTGGTTCCCCGGCGAACAAAACAAATATACAACGCCGTTTTCGGTTATCTTTTGGTTTGATATGCGCACGATAACCAACGACCCCAACAACCGCAATACGGAGGCGGTCAAACAACAAATCATGCGGGTATTGAATGGCGGTATTTGGTTGCGTTCCGGTTCCATGACAATAAACAGAGTGTACGCAAAGGCGGAAAACATATTTGCCGGGTTCACTTTGGACGAAATAGACAATCAATTTTTAATGCACCCGTTCGCCGGGTTCCGGTTTGCCGGGGAATTGGGAATTGATGAAACGTGTTTAACTGATTAAAAACAAAGTGTATGCAAGCGTTTTTATTTTATACGGTCGTGGTTGCTTTGGTTGCGGCATTCGGGTTGACCTTGTTACGCAAATGGGGCGTTATCGAATGGGTGCAAATCCACGGCAACGAGTTTTTCGCAAAGATGTTTAATTGCGATTTCTGTTTGTCCTTTTGGGCTGGGGTTGCTTTGGCAATCCTTTTGGCGTTTATAACCGGGAACCCGACGTTGTTGTTGGTTCCCTTTTGTTCCACAATGATAACCCGTTTTTTGCTATGAAAACCGTTAAGATAGGAGAACGAACCGTTGAGATATACGACGCAATCGACGAATTGCCGATGTTGCGATTTCATAAGTACAATAAAATGTTGTTAGTTGATGCCGGGATTGGTTCCGATTTGCAGGATTTCGACACGCATATTGAAAAGGCGATAAGATACGCCCGGAGTAAAACCCCCGAATTGGCGGCAATCGAATTGGATAATATGCGGCAAAACGTGTATTTCATTCAAACCGGAATAAGCCCAAAGCATTTGGCGTTTGCCGTGTTGGTTAAATCAATCGACGGGGAACCGTACAACGATTTATCCGACGATGGATTGCAAAAGGTCGTCGATATGTTCGGCGATGTTCCCGTTAAAGAGTTGACCGCCCAAATGGAAGCGGTCAAAAAAAAAATAGATGAAGAATTGCAAATGTATTTCCCCCGGTTGTTCGACGATGCGACGGTTAAAGAGTATTACGACGAATTGCGCAACCGCACAATGCTAATGTTGGATGCGATTATAAACGGCGATACAGAGGACAAACGGGCGGAAATTGATAAAATAACGACGATGTTGTTGTTGTACAATCGCCCGGTTGTTTTTAGTGGTTCCGATAACATGGAAATTCAGTACGATAAACAGTTTGAAAATATGTGTTTAACCATATCCCAACATTTGCACGTGCCGGAGCCAAAGAAATACACCGTTTTAGAGTATTACAACGCATTTGAGCGGATAAAGGAGTTGTTGAAACCAACCAAAAATAAAAACGGCGTCAAATAAGGCGATTTGCGGCGTTGTTTTCTTTGGTTGATTAACTACATGGAAAAGAAAAGATAATTTAATATAGGGCAAATTGCCCGCAAATAACGTTAAGTATGGCAGATAATAACAACCCTATAAAATATAGCGACCTTGTAAGCCCGGACGATTCGATTACAAAGTTGATTAATCAGTTAGACCAACTTTCCGACGCCTATATGAACACTCTAAAAAATATAAAGAGTGAGGCGATAACGGTTAAGGCTGCATTGGAGGGCGTAAGCGGGGCGACCGAAAACGGACGTAAAACAATCCGGGGAGCGTCCGCCGATACCGACAAATTGACACGGGCGGCAAAGGATTTGGCGTTTGCGGAAAGCGAGAACGCAAAACGGTTGGCGGAATTGAAGCAAGCCCAAAAGGAGGCAAACGAGTTGAACAAATTAACGACCCGGTTAAATCAGTCCGCCGAGGGTTCATATAATCGTTTGTCCGCTCAATACTCAATCAATAAAATATACCTCAATAATATGACGGTTGAGGAAAGGGAGGCGACCGAGGAGGGGCGCAAATTGGTTGCCGAAACAAAAGCGATTTACGAGGAAATGAAACGGTTGCAGGAAGCGACCGGGAAAACGTCGTTAAACGTGGGTAACTATTCCGACGCCGCAAAAGGGTTGACGACCCAAATAGAGAACCAAACGAAGCAATTAGCATTGTTACGATTGGAGGGCAAACAAGGAACCGCCGAATATCAGCAATTGAGCAAAGAAACCGCAATGTTACGAGATGCGGTTAAGGATGCGACCGATGAAATTACCCGCATGGCGTCCGATACGTCCAATTTGGATGCCGTATTAGGTTTGGCGGCTGGTGCGTCCGGTGGGTTCGCCGCATTTACCGGGGCAATGGAATTGTTCGGGGCGGAAAGTGAAGACGTACAAGAAGCGCAAAAGAAGTTACAGGCAGCAATAGCCATTACAACCGGGGTGCAAGCCATACAAAACGCAGTACAAAAACAATCCGCAATTATGTTGGGTATTTCCCGGCTACAAATGGCGGCATTGAGCAAAGCGCAAGTTTATAACCGCCTTGTTACCATGCAGGGAACAAAGGCAACATTGGCGGCTACAATTGCGCAAAAGGCTTTCAATCTGATTGCCGCCGCAAATCCGTATGTTCTTTTGGCGTTGGCATTGGTTACGGTTGTGGGGGCTTTAGTTCTGTTTGCATCTAATACCGATAAATCGGCAAAGAACCAACAAAAACTTAACGAGGCGCAAAAGGCGTGGTTGGATTATTTGGAAACCGAGGCAACCGAAATGAACCGGGTTAGCAACGAACGTGTCGCCCAATTGAACCGGGAATTAAACATTGCTAAAGCCCGTAACGCTTCATTGTCTGAAACCCGAAAGATTGAGGACGAAATATTAGCCGAGCGCACAAAGGCGCATAATAAAAGCGTTGGTTTTTACGGTCAAGAATTAAACGATTTGGAGGCAAACCGGGCAAAGTTGAAGCAATTAAACGATATGTTATTGCAGTTGAATAACGCCAAAGCCCGTGGGGATAAGAAAGTTTATATTGATGTTGATTTAGACGGTAAAATTGATAAAGTCAAGGTTGATGAAGCAATTGAAGCCGTACAGGGTCAAATAGATAATACCGGGCGGGCGGTTGACATTGCCGTTAATCTAAAAACCGAGGGGGCGGATTTGGACGCCGAAAGGAAAATACAAGCCGCCCAAAGAGCAAACGAAAACCGGAACGCCGCCAAAGCGGAAACGGATATATTGCGCAAAGCCGAGGACGCCCGGATTGCCTTAATTAAAAATTCATTCGACCAACAACGGGCGCAACGTCAAGCCGCCAACGCCCGTGCGATTGCCGACATACAATTGCAGTTGAGGACGGAAACCAATTTAACGGTTAAGGCACGCAAAGCGTTGAACGACCAAATTGTTTTATTACGGGAACAATTGGCGGTTGATATGGTAAATATTGCCAATCAACAACGGGCGGCGGAATTGTCCGCACAACGGGCAACGCAGGACGCCCAAATTGCATTGATGGCAGAGGGGGCGGAAAAGCAACGGGAACAATTGCGGGTTGAGTATGAAAGGCAAATACAGGACATTAACACCCGGTTAGAAACCGAGCGGGGATTAACCGAAACACAGGTTGCCGAATTGCTTAACCAACAATTACTTTTGCAACAACAATACGCAAAAAGTTTGGGCGAATTGAACGACCAAATTACAATCGACCAAATGCAAGCCGCCGCCGACCGGACGCAATTACAATTAGACGCCGCCCGTGAGGGTTCACAGGAGGAAATAAATTTGCGTATTCAGTTGTTACAGCAACAACGGGCAATCGAATTGGCGCAAAACAGGCAATTAGCCGAGGACGTGCGCCAATCGGAGGCGGATATTAACGCCAAATACGATGCCGAGGTATTGAAGCAAACGACCGAGTTAAACCAACAACGGGCGTTAATGCTATTCGACCAAACACAAGCGTTGGAGGCGTCCGAGTTTGATTTAATCCGCAATTCTGAGGAACGCAAAACCCGGTTCCGGTTGGCACAAGAAAAGGCACGGTTGCAAAAGATTTTAGAGTTGAACAAAGCGGCGGGCGTTAAAATGACGGACGCCGAGGTTAAGACAATCGAAAATACCATTGCGAAAATCGACCAAGAAATTGAGAAAAGCAAAGGCGATGAACGGGGTAACGACATATACGGATTGTTTGGGCTGAATTTGGACGACGACCAAAAGGAGGCAATAAGTACGTCCGTTTCCTTTGCTATTGAGCAATTAAATAGTTTTTTGGATGCAAAGGTACAAGCCGCCGACGCCGCCGTTTCCGCCGCCGACAAAGAGGTTGACGCAAGCCAACGCCGATTAGATGCGGAATTAGAGGCACGGGCGAACGGTTACGCCAATAACGTTGCAATGGCACAAAAGGAATTAGACCAAGCCAAAAAGAACCAAGAAAAAGCCCTAAAGGAGCAACAAAAGGCGCAAAAGGCACAACAAGCAATCCAAACAATCCAACAAATCGGAAACCTTGTAACGGCGTCCGCTTTAATATGGAGCCAATTAGGTTTTCCCTTTGCAATTCCGGCTATTGCGATAATGTGGGGTTCCTTTGCCGCCGCCAAAATTAAAGCCGCCCAATTATCCAAGTCCGCCAACGCCGGGGGTTCGGAAAGTTACGGCGATGGTACGGTTGAATTGTTGGCGGGCGGTTCCCACCAATCCGGGGACGATGTGGATTTAGGAACCAAGCCGGACGGAACCCGGAGGCGTGCCGAGGGCGGGGAATTTTTCGCCGTTATCAATAAACGTAATTCCCGCCGTTTCCGTCGTTTAATCCCGGACGTAATAAATAGTTTGAACCGGGGGACATTCCCGCAAAAGTACCTTAATGCCTACAATACCGACGGCGTTAATGTAACGGTTCAACAAAACAACGCACCGGATTTGCGGGATTTGAAAGACGATGTAAGGGAGATAAAGGAACAAAACCGCCGCCGTCGTTACGTCGATGGCAACGGCAATGTTATTGAGGTTTACAAGAATTTGACACGTAAAATTAAAAATTGATATGAACCCGATTTATAGACATTCATTTGTAAATGCGTTTTTAGCGAACGGGGCGATAAGTAACACAACCGGGAACATAAACGGGAATAATACAAATTTCTATTATACCCGTACTTTTGTCCCGGTTGGGAATGTGTACCCCCGCAAATTGTTTCAGAATTACACCCCGCAAGCCGGGGGCGCATTTTACGATAGCAATAAAAAGATTATCGGCGGTTGGGGAAGCGACCCGACCGCCACAAATACGGAATTTGACATACCAAGCAATGCCGCATATATCCGGTTTAATGTAAGCAAAGCGCAATACGCCAACGGGACGGCATGGTTGAGATTGGGAACGTTGGACGCCCCGAACGTCTTACAAGGTCAAACCGTGCATCCGATTTATAAGGACGATTTGGCAAAGGAGTACGAATTAGAAACCAACCAACGGTTTTATCGTGCCAAATTATCCGGCAAAATTACCTTTGTCCGGGATGATTACGACTATATAAACCGTCAATCGTTCGACAATGAATTTTTGTATTGCATTGAAAAGAGCGACGACGGCGGGCGTACATGGTTCCAATACTTTCAAGGCAAGTTTATGAAAACCGATTGCACGTTTACCGATTACGATAAAAAGGTTGTTGTACAACCGGACGCAATCGACGATTATAACGACGTGTTGGCGGGGTTGGAAAAGGAGTATAATTTAATAACGTTAGCCCCGACAATTCAACGGATAACGATAAACAAGCGTCCATTAATTCAAATATATGTGCCTGGGGATAGCGTTGTTTCTTGTTTTTTGGGCGGTACGAATTGGGAACAAGACGCAAACGCCACGACCGACCAAAACGCATTAGTACAAACCTATCATTTTGCTTTGTGCAATATATTGAAAGAAATACAAATTACGTCCAACGGTTCCCCGGCGGTAATATCCGGGCTTTATACGGGACGAATGGCGACGGGTTCAAGTGCGGACACATTCGAGGGGAAATTATACCCGGAATTAAACGTTAATTATTATATCTATATTTCACAACAACGAATAAACGGCGGTTTACCGTTTGGAATTGCATTAGTTGAGATACGCCGACAATCGGACGACGTGGCAATGTTTCGTTATTCAAAAGCCACAACGTCCCCGTTTGATACGTTGGAGTTTGATTTAACCGCCGTTGAGGGTTCCGGGGCAACCGGGACAATGCACGCCGATATGAAAAGTTACAATATATATGCCCGGTATTTGTGCGATGTGGAGAAAATCGACGACCTTAATACATATCCATTGCCCGCCGATGATATAGTTGATAATAACCGTAATTATAGGCGTGCGATTGGTTACGCAATCGACGTGGCGTTTATTTCAAACAACTTTTCAGACACCCCGACCGAGTGGGGATTAGCGGACAACGGAAAGTATTTTGCGCCGCCCTATTCCATTTTCGGACAAACGTTTTATCCAATCGCCCGGTCAACGTGGCGT
>UMCX01070599.1_pt1 | contig 44242 bp, 38 predicted proteins | sample 1964341 | NCBI WGS metagenome assembly UMCX01 (sample SAMEA4835979, study PRJEB28245) | human gut metagenome | biome: gut microbiome; material: fecal sample | place: Denmark | collected 2008
TGTTAAAACAGGCGACAGCCTTTTATAAAAGAAATCATTAACTTTTCATTATATAACGAATGGCTTTTCTTTTTGCTTTCGCATTTAAAGGCATTCTCCGTTGTGTTCAAGCCGCCAAACAGCGAGCTGTTTGGCTATCGTTAGATTACATAAACGGAAAGTATTTGTGGGCTTTGCCCACACCTACGACCTTTGAAAAGGTCGAACAAACTTTTATAATTGTTTGGTAAAGCAATCAGCTAAACAATAATTTATCTAAATGAATATTATTTTCAAAACTGAAAATAATAATATCGGTGATGAAAAATGTATAAAGATATGCCGTTAGGCTTTGTAAATGCACTTGCAAAAAATGAAAGCGCAATGCAAAAATTTGCTCAAATGGAAAAAGGCGAAAAAGAAATCGTGCTTGAAAAAGCGCACAATGTTTCATCCAAACAGGAAATGCAAAACCTCATCAACAGCATAGGCTCATAACTAAAGACGGTCTTTCGACCGCCTTTTTTCTTTAAAACAATTTACAAATTTGAACTGTTATCAAAGCGTTTTCGTAAAAGTTTTAAAGCCTTGGTTTCAATTCTGCTTACATACGAACGGGAAATATTCAGTTTCTGTGCAATCTTTTTCTGCGTAAGCGGCTCGCTCCCGTCAAGTCCGTAGCGCATAACAATTATCATTTTTTCCCTTGGTGACAGTTCTTCGTTAATAAACTGACCGAGCTTTTTACTGTTGAGTTGAAAATCAATCTGCTCAAGTATATTGTCATCAACCGCCATTATATCAAGCAAAGTCAGCGGATTTCCGTCCTTATCGCTGTCAATCGCTTCGTTGAGTGAAATATCCTGCGCCGTCTTTTTAGCATTACGGAAATGCATTAATATTTCATTCTCGATACATCGTGACGCATAACTTGAAAGCTTAATTTTTTTGCTTATGTCATAGGTATTTATCGCTTTTATAAGTCCGATAGTGCCGATTGACACAAGATCATCTTGTTCACTCTGATTGCCGTAATATTTTTTTATAATGTGTGCCACAAGCCTTAAATTATGTTCAACAAGAATATTTCTCGCCTCTATATCCCCTTTTGCACTCCGCACAAGATACTCGTGCTCCTCTTTTTCGGAAAGAGGTTTTGGAAAAGAGCCGTTTCCGCAGATATGAAGAATAAAAAAGCAAAGGTACTGCCCCAGAAAATTAATTAATTCAATCAAAAAATCACCCCTGACAATGCTTATAATCGGATTTATACCTAATTATAAGTATTCAGTCAGGAGTGAAATTTTGCTTGTACCCACCTAAATATCGTAAGAAATAATTTTTTTATTCTTAATTACAATTTCTTTGTTGCAAATTTCTTTTGCCGCCATTTTATGAGAAATCAAAATACAAGTTTTATCTTTGAGTGTTTTAAGATTTTTAAGCAGTTGAACTTCTGTTTCGGCGTCAAGTGCCGAGGTTGCCTCATCAAAAATAATAATCGGAGAATTACAGTAAACCGCTCTCGCAATCGCAATTCTTTGTATCTGACCCTCCGACAAGCCCTTTCCGTTCTCACCCATGACAGTATCAAGTCCGTTTGGCAATCTGTTTATAAAATCATAAGCGCAGGCAATTTTCGCAGACTCAATAATTCTTTCGTCATCGGGATTATTCGACACAAATGCAATGTTATCTCTGATTGTACCCGAAAGCAGAAAATTACCTTGCGGTACATACGAAAACATACATCTTATATTTTTATCGACAAACACATTTTCTCCGTTTGAAAGTGAAAGATAAATCTCGCCTTTATCGGGTGAAATTACATTAAGCAAAAGCTTTGTAAGCGTACTTTTGCCTATTCCCGAAATTCCCGCAAGCAATGCAAAATCACCTTTTTTTAGCACAAGACTTGTATTTTCAAGCACATTTTCCCTGCCGTAGCTGAAAGTAATATTATCAAAAACTATTTTTTCTGTCATATCATACAGCTTTTCGGTATCGATTGCAGAATTATTTACCACATCTTCATTATCGAGATTTTCAATATCCATAAGTCGCTCCGCACTTGCAAGAGCAGAATAATATGACGGCAAAATACTGCTGATACCACGAACAGGGCCTTGAATTTGCGACACAAGCGCAAGCATAGAAGTCAATACACCGTATGTAATGGTATGGTCGCTGATTGCAAAAGCACCCCAAATTAAAGCATACATATATCCGAGGGCAAATATAAAAGAAAATCCGGTTGTGGCAACTATAGAGATATAATTTCTTATTCGTTTTATTTTAAAATTATTCTGTTGCAAATTCATAGCATTTTCAGACACCTTATTTTCAGCGCCAAAAACTTTTACCACAAGCAGACTTGAAAAAATCTCCTGAAAAAATGACCTTGTCTTACCGTCAGATTCCTGTACCGCCTTATGCAATGTTTTCATTTTTGACTTAAAAAGCAGCACAACAACAAACATCAGCGCACCGCCGAAAACAAAAACAAGGCAGAAAGTTTTATCAATAGCAAACAGTACAACAAAAACACCAACCAATTTTACGATAAAATACACCATATTCGGCACTATAGAAATAATCGAACTGACTAAAAACGACACATCGCTTGTTATTCTGTTAAGTAGTTCGCCAGTGTGTATGCTTGAAATCTCATTATATTTTTTTCTGATAATGTTATCGAAAATATCTTGTTTAATAGAAATTTCAAGTTTTGACGATACATTGAAAGTCAGCACCTTACTTATAATTCTTATGACAAGCTGTGCGATCGTAAGTGAAATAAGTATAATTGCGAAATACACAATTCCGCCGACATCAGAGTTAACCGCCGAATCCACAATACCCCTCGACAAAGTAGCGACCGCAACACCGAGATATGCCATTCCGCCGAAAATAACAGACATAATTATAATACCGAAAACCTGTGGTTTGGCTTTTTTTACTATCCACTTATTGGTTTCGGAATCAAGTATTTTTTTCAGCTTTTCCATAGCTATCTCCTGTCAGTAAAAATTTTTCGCAAATTTCCGCCGATTCAATATTCATATTGCATTTTAGCAAATAGAAATAATTTTCCTTAATCAACTTATCAGCCGTATTTAACATATATCCCGCATATTCATCATCAAGAGAAAATTTAATCGTATTTTTATATATTCTTGAAAAAATACTGTTTTTGTCAAGGACTTCAATACTGTTCTCCTCTGCCCTTTCAAGAAAAACAATGCCGCCGAGTTTTGCACGGATATTTTTATTTATGCCCGTTCCACCGTCAAAAGGCGAACCGTACACATACCAATCATTGTCAATAAATCTGATAATCGGCTTATCATCATTGATTATCTGTACATTTTCAGCGCCGAATTTTTTTATCCACAGTTTTGTGTGCGTTGACTTGCCCACTCCCGAATCGGCAGAAAAAAGATACGCTTTGCCTTTATAAAGGATTGCAGACGAATGGAGAAATATTGCATTATATTTCAGAATTTTTTTATTGAATGTATCGGCAAGAAAAATTGATTCCAAATTACCAAGTGTTAAGTGAGTATTTTTTTCTGCTCTTTTTCGTATATAATCCTCACGAATCGAAATTTTAATTTGAACAGGTTCATTGCCTGTATATAAATAATCTTCTGCGATACTTTCAAAGTAGCGAAACTTAGGTTTTATATCAGTTATAATATCAGCAATTTTGTAAATCGGCATAACATCACCAAATTTTATTATATAACAAAATCTAAAAATAAGCAAGAAAAAGCACAGATGTTGCCACCTGTGCTTAAGTTTAATAATTTAGTTTTGACCGTTAGCGATAAATGTCTGAATTGCTGTAACATCAATTACATCAATAATTCTGTCTTTGTTAAAGTCGGCAACCTTAACAGCGTCATCCGTTAATACAGACTCACCTGCAATGTAACGCTGTAGAAGTGTTACATCATTAACATCTATCTTGCCGTCAAGATTAACATCGCCGTACAAAGTTTTTTTGTCAAGTGCAACAAAGTTAATTCCGTTTTCTTCTGCATAAGTTTGAGCATAAGAATTTGTATAACCGAAAATTGTAAGTTTATCGCAATTCAAAAATGCTTTGTCAGAAATATTTTTAACTGTTTTCGGAATAACGACTTTTTCAAGAGAGGTACAGCCTGCAAATGAAAAATCCGAAATTGTACCGACAGAATTAGGAACGGTAAACTCTGTTAAAGAAGTGCAGTTCTGAAAAACCTGTCCGTTAATTACAGAAATATTAGAGCTGATGTTAATATCAGTCAAAGAAGTACAACCCATAAATGAAGCGAAACCGATTTTATCAAGTGTACTCGGAATATTGACTGATTTTAAAGAGGTACAGCCCGCAAACGAAAACTCGCCTATAGCGTCGATTGCCTTAGCGTTTGCAAATGATACAGATTCAATATCTTTATTATTCGTAAAAGCAGAATCGGCAATTTCCAATACGGTAAAGGAAGAAAGTTTGTTTGGAACTGACACATTTTTATCAGTGCCTGTATATCCGTAAATTCTACAATTGAAATCGCTTGTCGGCAAATATTTAAAACCGCTTTCTTCAAAAAAAGTTGCAGCATTTGCAGATACAACAGCAGACATTGTGAATATTAATACAAGCATAACACTTGCAATTCTTACGAATTTTTTAGTTTTCATAACAAATTACCATTCTACATCAGCACCATCAGTAGCAATAACATCAGGGTTGCTCTGTTTAATTCTTTGCAATTCAACATCATCATTCTCACTGTCAGCGAGAATATTCTCAAATGAGAATTTAGTTACTTCAACTTCAGGTGAAGAATAAAACTTTTTGTTTTTCATTCAAATACCTCCATAAGTATTTTAACGGCAAGGCAGATTTTACTCTGCCCTGCCAAAAATTCAAATCATCAAACTGTGGCGTCAGGACCTAAGTTGATGTTTGCTAAGTCAGAAGTAATATATGTAAGGTTACCGATATCATACATATTCATATAAACAGGATCACTTAAGTAAATCTTTCCTGAAACTGTATCATAAATATATGAGTAAACCTTCATAACATTCTGCTGTGATGTTTCACTGTTCTTGAATCTTAAATAATACTCAATTCTGTTCTTTACAGAAATATTAGAGTTATTAATCTCATATTTGTAAACATTTCTTTCAGCACCGTCCATTGTGTAAGTGCCTACCTTACCGTTTGCAGTTGCAGCCTTTACCAAATTGCCAATAGCATCTTTATTAGAAGTTGTTTCATAAGACTTGAGATCATTAATATCGTTATATTTTGCAACGACTTCAAAGGTAACTCCAACCTTGATATTAGCATTATTCTTGATGAGTTCCTGATCCTTATCAAAGCTGAGTGCAAAGTCTGTGTAGAGGTAATCAGTCTTTGAACCGTCTACATTAAGACTACCGTCACCCTTGACACCGTTAGCATTTGTCCACTGGTTTCTGGTGTATTCAAGAAATCTGATGCTTGCCTGAGCCTCTTTAATATCGTCCTTAGCAAATCTGCCTGCATAAACAGGAACTATATAATAATTCTGATAGCTGATGTAGTTATATTCCTTAGAATATGACTTAGCAATAAGCTTATCATAACCGTTAAGAGTTGTAAGAGCAGTTAATCTCTTTGACATATCAGCATTAGGAGTACCTGACATATAAGTTGCTACTGCGTTGCTGTAATTTTGAGCCGCATCTAAGTTATCAAAGATTGCCCAGAAGCTGAAATCGTACTTGGTAGCACCATTATAATCATATTGAGCCGGGAAATCAGTTGTACCTGTCTTGTAGAGATAATCACCGTTTGAAACAGCCAATTCGCCATACTTAACAGTTTCAGGTTTTGTCCATCCACCGTCAACAGCAAGAGCTGTAATTGTAAGATCTGGAGATTTAGTAGTAGCATCAACAGTAGCGATATAGCCGTTGATTACTGCATGATCAATATCCCACTTAATCTCATTTCTGAAGTTAGATACAAACGGAGCTTTCTTTGTGATGAATGCTTTGCTAAGCTGTTCTTTTGGAAGACCGGCAGCTACATTCTCAGCCCACATTTCCTCTAACTCAATACCTGATACTTTATCCTTAATAACATAACTCTGTTTACCGTCAAGTCTTGTTTCATAAGTGTAAGTAATCGTGTATTCGAGTGGATTTGATTTGATATTTGAATAGAACGGAATGTTTGACTTGATAAGTCTGTATGAAGTATTATGATCAACATCTTCATATGATTCAAACAATTCCTTAATTGTTTTACTAACCTCGTAAGTCTTTTCGCCTGTGCCTGTTACACCTGAATTGTAATGTTCCTCGTTACTGTTATAGAAATCTTCAACAGTATCATTACCGTAAGGAACAGTTCTAAGTGTAGCCTTAATGCTGTATTCGCTTGTATAGACAACATATCTTGCAGGAACTACAAGGTTACCTGAAGTTTCGGCAATAGACGCCTTAACATTACCTTTGCTGTCTACGATGTCTGCCTTAATGAAAGTTTTGCCATCTGCAGAGCCTGTAAGCAATGTGTGTGAAAGTGTTAATGTGCCGCTTGGAGTTGGAATAAAGCGAGCAATATAAGTTGCGTTGTTTGTCATTGGGAAGTCAGCATCGGACTCATTAGTAATGAATGAATAACCGTCAGAAGTCTTAAGGTACCAGCCAATGAAATAGTAGTTAGCATCGACATCTGTTTGAGCATGAACACTGAAGTTACCGCCGTCGACTATACCCTGACAAGTTGTCTTGCCGTTGGAATCAGCATTTGTAAAGTAAGCCTGAGCTTTAGTATTTACACCAACATTGCTGCCTTCAACAAATGCATCTTCAACAAACGGAGAAGTACCGTCTGCTTTGTACTCAATCTTAACATTAGCGGAAATCTTCTGAGCTTTCTTAGAGAAATACCAACGGCCGTCAGCACGAGTACCATTATCAGGACCTTGGAATATTGACTTTTCATATGCAATCTTTACAGGTAAACCGGCATGTGACTTAAGTTTTTTATAAGCTGCCTGATAAGTAGAGTCAACCTTGGTCTCATCAATAAGGCTAGAACAGTTGATTGTAGTAATGTATGTACCGTCTTTGTCATATACTGACCACTCGGTAGCATATTTACCAATATTTTTAATTTCCTTATAACCGTTAGATATTACTGTAAGATAATTGCTGTCATAAGTAGCAGTCCAATCTTTTGAAAGAATATTTCCAAAGATGTCAACGATATTACCATAGTAATCCTTAAGCGGTTCAAGCTCGTTCTTATTATAAGTAGAGCTGCTTAAACCTGCCTGTGAAGGCTTGTTATCTGTTGTAGTTCTGTAACGGAAATCGAAGATAATATTATCTACATCATTAGTTTCAGAAAGCTTGTAGAAGTCGTCATAGTCATAAGTCTGGCAGTTATCATTAATCTGGTCTTTAAAATTACCACTATGGATACTATCCCAGATATAGTTGTTCAATGTAATACCCTTAACAAAATTATCTTTATTACCGTTAAGGTATTTAGGAATCTGCATTGAATATTTACCACCCTCGTATACCAAAGGCTGACCGGGATAACCGCCAAGCGCATTCTTATTAGGAGAATTATATTCGCCTTCTAATACGCCATCTACGTATTTTTGTTCATCTACACCGTTTGTGTACCAAGCCTGAACAGCAACTGTGTTGCCCCACTTTTTCTGTACTGTTTCGTCAAAGCCCTCTACATAGAAAGTTACTGTATCAGTATCATCAATGTAGTAGTAAATAGGTGTGATTTCGATAAACTTATCTGTGCAATCCTCAGGAATTGTGTATTCAAATGAATATACGCCGTCAGCATTAGCCTTTGAGCTGTCAATAATTCCGTAAGAATAGCCGTTCACACAGAATGCTTTTACATAGTACTTGCTTCTGTAATCCTTATCAATTGTAGTTGTAACTGTAATTGTTGAGCCTAACTTTGCGTAGCCTTCTTCATAATAATCAGCAGATTTCTTCTTAGTTACATCATCGCCTGTGTAAGAAATTACAGTATCTGCCATATCAGCATACTTCTGATATGCAGTTCTGACAGTACCGTCTTTAGCATATACTTTAACTCTCGAAGAAACTGTGCCTGTAGCATCAGGAATAATCTCATAAGTTGTAGCCTTTGTAGAGTCAGTTGAACTCTCAACAATGTCAGTACCTTTGTAGTAACCGAGGTTAACCTTTACGCTTGAAATAGTATCTGCATAATCTTCAAGTACTCTAAATCTTGCGAAAGCTGTATTTACATAAGAAGATTCATCGTGCTTAGGCAATCCCCATCGGCTATCGCCGCAGTCAAAATACTTTGTATTAGCTTCATTAGCAACAGCTTTGGAATTATTGTAATTATCATACGCATATTCCCATGATGTTGACTTACCTACTGAATCAGAAATCGTAAAACAATATGTTTTAGAGGAGTCAAAGTGTTCACTGTCAAAGTAAGCATACACCTGTCCATCTGCGTCACGGTAAAGATTGAGATACTGAGTGAATTTACTCGGGTCTGAAGTGCTGTCGCTGTAAATGAGGTAAAGATTCGGAATCACTGTACCTGTAGCTTCAGCAAACTTTGCAAATACATCAGTTTCTTTTGTAAGTTTAAATGTGTATGTTGTATTTGTTGAAAGGCAATCACTTGTACCGTTGATATCTGAGTACCAACCTTTAAATACATAACCTTCTTTAGCAACAGCATTAAATGTTACCTCTGTACCATACGGATATGTGCCTTCAACTATAGAAGTGCCATTGCTCGAACAGCTGAAAGTACCCATTGTATCACTACTGCCTGTTGCATAGCCAAAGCCTAAACGGCAATCCGGTTTTTGTGCAAATGTAGCAGAAACAGTTACATTGCTTGCAGGCATTGTGTAAGTATGTGTTGATTCGTTAGTAGCCGCAACACTCTTACCTTCAGCATCTGTTACAGTAATAGTATCAAGCTCATAACCGTCATTCGGTGTGGCTGTTACTGTAAATGTCTTGCCTGCCGCAAGTGAGGTTGCAGAAGGAGTAACTGTACCGTTTGTGATATTTTTATCAACAGCTACAGTGTATTTCTGTGTTGTTGGCTCTGCACTGATTATTAATTTTTTACCAGTAGAATCTGTAGAATCTAATGTAATTGTGATATTAGATTCTTCTTTAGTTGTAATTTGAATATTGTGATACTCTCCGTCAACATCAGAAACTGTACAATTTTCGTCTGTACATGTAACGGATTTAAAATCATTATAACCATGCCAAGTGCTTGAGCCTTCTATGATTTTAAACTTATAAGTACCGGCAGCTTTTTTGTCATAAGTAATTGAATACTTTTCAGTTGTTTCATCATATGACATTTTATCCTCAGCTTGTTCTGGAGTCCATGCCGAACCATTAACAAGCCTATCCTCACCGGCAACATAGTAAGGTGTAACTGTTATAGGTTGATCTCCTTCAGTAACAGTTAAATAGTTATTTTTTTGTTTTGAATTAACGGTAAATGTAACTTTACCTGTACCTGTGCTTGACACAGTATATTTCATAGGTTCAGGTTTACCCCAAGTAAGTTGATACTCAGTACCTGCCACAACTATGTTACCGGTTGAATTCTTATTTAGTTTATTATTTTCATAAGCATCGGTTCTAAATTCAACTGTTGTACCTTTATAAGCAGAAAGGTCATAAGTAATAGAACCGCCATCAGCACCACCAAATGGGATTTCAGTCCAGTTATTGAATGAGCCGCTTAAAACCCAATTGTTGATAGCCGCATTCGAAGTAACCATACCGACAAGCATAGTCGAAAGCATCATCATAACAGCAAGCACAATAGAAATCGACTGTTTGCCAATACGCTTGAAATTCGTTTTCATTTTTATTACCTCCATTAAAAAATTGAAACATATGAGCCGAATAAGTCTGTACCGTCCGAGAGGGAAGTTTTGCTTTGACGGCGACCGCTTTTACCGACTGACCTTCGGTGAATTTGCTGTATTCGGCAGTCAGACCATATACTAACCCATAATTTTACTCTTTTATATTATAACATTTTTAGGTTTTTATTTCAATATTTTTTTGATGTTTTGTCGATTTTGACATTTCTTTATTAATTATATACAAAACAAATATATAATTATTGTGCAATAATAATATTTTAAATTACTTCAAAGAATAATAATTTTATAAATTTTTTATAATAAAAAAATTTTTGCTGTCAATATGCATAATTTGCATTGGTTTTGCAGTTATTTATTATAACCGCACTTTTTTAGCAATATTTTTCACAATAAAGCATTATAACAAAAGAAAAAGCCTTGCCGAAATCGACAAGACTTTTTAAAATTATGGCGGAGAGAAGGGGATTCGAACCCCTGGTACGGTGATTACCGTACACATGATTTCCAATCATGCTCCTTCGGCCAGCTCGGACATCTCTCCAAAGACAATGCCTATTATATCAAATACGCAAAGGAAAATCAAGACTTTTTTTAAAATTAATAATACTTATTATTCGCTTTCCTTTAATACCTTGTTAATATAGTTAAGCACACGCTTTTTGTCTGCGCTCCACAAGGGGGCTACAAGTATTTTTTTATCTCCGTCACCCGTAAGCCTGTGAATTACGGTTGTTTTTGGGATAACTCTAAGGCATTTTACGAGTATATCCGCATATCGCTCGAGCGACAGAACGGGCACATTGCCCTTTTCGTATTCATCGCATAAGTCGGTATCCTTTAATATGTGCAAAAGCTGTAACTTAATTCCGTCGGAACATTTGCCCGCATATTCAGCACTCTGCACTATCATATCTTCCGTTTCGTTAGGCAAACCGATTATAATGTGCGTTATTACGCTTATGCCCTCCTTGTGCAGGCGCTTAACCGCATCATCATACACGCTTAAGTCATATCCACGGCGAATATAGTCTGCCGTGCTTTTATGAACTGTCTGCAAGCCGAGTTCCACCCACACGGGCTTTATTTTATTAAGTCTTGAGAGCAAATTTACGGTTTTGTCAGGCAGGCAGTCGGGACGGGTAGCGACCGACAAAGCGACAATTTCATCGGGTTCTATAGCCTCGGTGAAAATTTTTTCGAGATACTCAACAGGCGCATAGGTATTTGTAAACGGCTGAAAGTAAGCAATAAATTTTTTACAATCGGTTTTTCTACCGATTCTCTCTTTAGCCTCCCGAATTTGCTCGGTTATGCTGTGGTTTCTGTCAGCGGAAAATTCTCCCGAACCTCCCCTACTGCAAAAAATACACCCCCGTGTGTCTATTTTGCCGTCACGGTTAGGGCAAGTCATACCGCCGTCAAGAGAAATTTTATATACCTTTTCGCCAAAGGTGTTTTTTAAATATTCGTTTAGAGAATAATAATACATAACTGCTCCGTTTTCGGTAAAATGCAAAATGACCGACTGTGTCGGTCATTGCTTTGGTTAGAAAATTTAGAAGAGGAAAATCTATGAAAACTTCTTGTTAACTTTATTGTGCTTATATAATAACCTGCTTTTGTGACGATTATATGAATAGAAGTACAAAAAAATGTGAAACTTTGTGTGATTTTTTAAAAATCTTAATTACAGCTTAGAATACAGCTTGATATTCTCAAGAAATTTTGCTGAAATTTCGTCTTCAAGTTTTTCAAATTCTTTGTCAATGCCGCCGTTAAAAATTACTTAATATGAATTTGCAATGCGAATTGTAAATATAAACATAGTTTATCTAAATAATTCCATATCAGAATTATATAAATCCTCTCTCGTAATATCAGCGTAAAATTCTTCACCCGCAGCATTTTCCAAAGCCTTGATAATAAGGTTCGGATTTGCGTTGTCGGTACTGCCTGCGGAAAGTACAATTTCAAGCTCGGCAAAATCACATTTTTCCGATAAAGAATAATTTTTAATACTTTTCTTTAAATCAACAGTCTTGTAACCCGACTTTGACTTCTTTTCAAGCATAATTTCTTCGCTTTCCAAAAGTTCTTTCAGTGCGGTATATACTTTATCAGAGTTAAGATTATCACTGCTGATTTTCATATTAAACCTTGCATACGCAATTTTTCCGGCTTTCATAATCGGCTCTGTAACCGCAAAAACTCTTATGCCCTGCGGCAGGCAGGCATTAAGATTGTTGATTAATTCTTCATCGGAAATATCTTCAATCAATTTTATATCCATACACTCGTTAATTCCTCTGAATCCGAGTGAAAGCGGCAGAGGAAAAGTTGCGAACGGGTGCGGATTAAATCCCTCAGTATGCCATATCGGAGCTTTGCTCTTGTGCAATGCTCTTAACATACAGCGGTTAAGGTCAAGGTGCGATATATAACGGCACTCGTTATCTTTCTTAAACCAAACTCTTGCGTTTTTCAAAGCACACACCCTCCCCGTATTTTGCCGCACCGCAGTTGTTGCACTTCAAACGGCAATGCGGTGTTGTTGTATTTTCATATGCTTTTTTACATTCTTTAATAAGATAATCCTTAGTTACACCGTAGTCAAGGTGATCCCACGGAAATACCTCGTCAAACGAGCGCTGACGGTTTGCGTAGAATGTCGGGTCAATGCCGCACTCTTCAAAAATATCAAGCCATTTCTGCAAGTCAAAGCAATCGCCCCAACCGTCAAAATGAAAACCTTTTTCGCAGGCAATTTCCATTGCTTTACACAGCTTTCTGTCACCACGGGCAAATACCGCCTCAAGGTAACTTGTGTCGGCATCGTGGTAATTAAACTGAATCTTGCGGGTTGTAATGCTTTCTTTGATATGCTGTTGTTTAGCGTGCAAAGTAGGGATTGTGTCCTGTCCGTGCCACTGGAACGGCGTAAACGGTTTTGGCACAAATGATGACGCAGAAACTGTTACTCTTACACCCTTTCCCTTTGGCTTATTCGGGCAATTATAATAAGTATCGACTACAGCCTGTCCGAGGTCGGCAATTGCCTTTACATCGTCCATTGTTTCTGTAGGCAACCCGATCATAAAGTACAGTTTTACAGTAGTCCAACCGCCTGCAAAAGCTGTTGCGCAGGTCTGCATAAGCTCATCATGCTGAACATTTTTATTGATAACATCACGCATACGCTGACTTCCCGCCTCGGGCGCAAATGTAAGTCCGCTTTTACGCACTGTTTTGATTTTATTCATAATATCGTCAGTAAAACCGTCAACTCGCAATGACGGCAGAGAAATACTGACTTTTTCGTCCTTACTCCACTCATTGAGTTTTGTAAGCAACGGCACAATCTGTGTGTAGTCGCTTGAACTCAGCGAAGAAAGCGACACTTCGTCATAACCCGTATTCTCACACAATGCTCTGCACTGCTTATTGATAACTTCGGGAGATTTTTCTCTTACGGGGCGATAAATAAATCCTGCCTGACAAAAACGACAGCCACGAATACATCCACGGAAAATCTCCTGCACCGCTCTGTCATGCACAATTTCCACAAGCGGAACTACGAAATTATCGGGATAATAGCTTTCGTCCATTTTCTTCATAAGGCGCTTGTGAACAACAGACGGAGCGTTATGTTTAGGAATATACCGTTTAATTGTGCCGTCCTCGTTGTACTCAACATCATAAAGCGACGGCACATACACGCCCTCTATCTGTGCACATTCAATGAGAAACTGCTCTCTTGACTTACCCTCTGCTCTGCACTTTCTGTAAAGCTCCATTACCTCAAGGTCAACCTCTTCGCCCTCACCTATGAAGAAAAGGTCGATAAAATCCGCAATCGGCTCCGGGGTGCAGGTGCAAGGGCCGCCTGCCACAACAATCTGCTTTAAACCCGTACGCTCACAGGATTTAATCGGCACACCCGAAAGCTTAAGCATATTGAGCACATTTGAAAAACTAAGCTCATACTGCAATGTAAAACCGATAAAATCAAAATCCGACACAGGGTCGCCGCTCTCAAGTGCATAAAGCGGAATATTATTTTTAATCATTTCTTCTTCCATATCAATCCACGGCGCAAAAACTCTTTCACACCATATATACGGAATTGAATTAAACAAACTGTATAGAATTTTCATTCCGAGATGCGACATTCCCACTTCGTAGGTATCAGGAAAGCAGAAAGCAAACCTCACATCAACATCTTTTTTATTTTTTACAACTGCGTTAAGCTCTCCGCCAACATATCTGCCCGGCTTTTGAACCTTTAGCAAAAGTTTTTCTACTTCCTTGCTGACCATTGTATTACCTCCGTCAGAAATACCTGTTATTTTTAAAAATTAATGAAAGTATAATATAACCGCATACAAACAACAGCGAAAAATTATAATCCGAATTAAAAAGTATTATAAATCCCAGCACCGCTATCGGAAATAATGCGATGAAAGTTATGATATTTACTGTCTTTTCCGCAGTATGACCCGTAAATCTGCGGCTAAGCAAAATATACAATAGCTGCCCGCCGTCAAACGACATTACAGGCAGTAAATTTAAAAGACAGAGCGACAGATTTACATAAGCAAATTTTAATAAATCTGTTCCACTACATAAGTATATCAGAAAAATAATAATAAAACAAATAAAATTAGCAAACGGTCCGAAAAAAACTATAAGAAAATTCTGTAAATCACCTCTTTGCTGTCGGCTTTCGTCATTTATTGCAATTTCAAACAAAGAAATTCTTATTTTCTTCGGTTTGCTGCCGAAAATCAGCATCATTAAAAGATGCCCCGATTCGTGAATGACCACCGCAAAACTGCACATTACAAATCCGCCGAATATATCAAGTATAATACAAACGGCAATCAGGCAGAGCAATGTGTACGAAACACTGAATTTAATATTGAACAGTTCAAACTTCATCGTCTGTCGCAGTACCGAAAATTTCGGATAAATTGTAATCGTCGGGAGTATTTTCGGCTATAATTGATTTGTTAAGTTCGCCGTAATACCATTGACGGGCAGCAGTGTAAAAATCGCCGCCGACAGTTTTTATAACAAACGCAGCCAAAGCAAGCAATAAACATATTATAAGCTGCATCGTAACAAGGACTTGCGTATTGTGAGATTTTTTACGCTTTTGCGGCGGTAATTCTGTATTTTGAGGGCTTTCCTCTTCCGTTTCCGTATGCGCAAGAGTTGAATATTCGGGGCAAGAGGCACTCTGCCAACCGTCATCGTATGTAATTTCATTTGTAAAATTTTCTTCTGTCAAAACAACCACCTCAATGCAATATATGCACTGAGGTGGACAAAATTAACCTAACTTTTTAAAATCGCCTTTAACAAGATTTATAAAGAAACAAATTGCAATAGTAAGCGAGAAAATCTCGGCAATCGGGAATGCGTACCAAACTGCTCCGATTCCCCAAATTCTTGAGAAAATAAACGCAATCGGTAAAATAAGCACAAGCTGACGGGCAAAAGACATAATAAGACTTCTCATTCCCTTGCCGACTGCCTGGAACAAGGTGGTAAAGATAATACCCGCTGCGGCAGGAATAAAGCAAAGACTTATAATTCGGAACGCAGGCACGCCGATCTTCATAAGTTCCTCTGTGCCGCCGAACATTGAAATAAGCTGTTCCGGGATTATCCACATTGCCAATGTGCCTAAAGTCATAATAATTACGCCAATTATAATACCACGCTTGAGTGCGGAATATACACGCTTGCGGTTTCTTGCGCCGTAGTTGTAACCGATAATCGGCATAACGCCCTGGTTAAGTCCAAAGCAAGGCATAAACACAAAGCTCTGCAATTTATAATAAACACCGAGAACCGTTACCGAAGCCTCGGAAGCGGCAAGAATACCGTTAAGTCCGACAATCATAATCGAACCTATCGACTGCATAATAATAGACGGGAAACCAACGGCATATATATTTTTTACAGTCTTCATACTGAATTTAAATTTTCTGAATGTAATTTTAATTAAATGAGATTTCAAGAAAATTATCAGAAGTGCAAAAATCATACTGCAAAACTGACCGAATACCGTTGCAACAGCTGCTCCTGTAACACCGAGTTCTGGGAACGGACCTATACCGAAAATCAAGAGCGGGTCAAAAATAATATTAATTACCGCTCCCGTGAGCTGAAACAACATTGGAAAAATCATATTGCCCGTAGCCTGCAAAGTTTTTTCGATTGTAACTTCTATAATCGTAAAGAGCGAAAAGCAGAGAACCACTGTAAGGTACTGTGTACCGTATTCTATGATATTTTCGTTGGTTGTATAAAGCATCATAAAAGGTCTTGAAATCACAATACCGAGGACAAGAAATATTGCGTAGCTGAAAAAACTTAACAGCAGACCGTGGGTTGCAACCTCGTTTGCCTCTTTAAAATTCTTTTCGCCAAATCGTCTTGAAACAAGCGAGTTAATACCGACGCCCGTACCGACCGCTACAGCAATCAAAAGCATCTGCAACGGATAAGCAAGTGAAGTGGCATTAAGTCCTTCCTGACTGTACTGTCCGATAAAAATACTGTCAACTACATTATACATTGCCATAATTGTCATTGAAAAAATTGCAGGCAACGACATAGTAAGTATCAGTTTTGTCATGGGCATAATGCCCATTTTGTTTTCTTTTACATTTTCCATTCGTTTCTGTTTCCTTTCCTAATCTTAAATATTCATTTATTTTCACTTTTAGCGATAAAACGCTTTTTGTATATCAAAAAAATAAAAAGCATTATTAATGTGCCGAAAATCACACCCGAAAAGTCGAGCAGTACATCTGTAATCATTCCCGCTCTGCCCTCTACATTAAGTTGTATGGTTTCGTCACAGACCGCAGTCGCAAGTCCGCAAAACATTACATTAATATAGTATTTGTATGGTTTTAGTTTATCAAATGCAAATGCGCATGACATAAGCATTGCGCCTATTGCGGTGTATTCGCTGAAATGCGCAGTTTTTCTTACTATATGGTCTGTAAGGTCGGGAGTAAAACCTAAAAAGTCTAAAATTTTCTGCAAAAATTCAAGTACATTTCCGCTTTCTTCCGATGATATATCAGCAGGCATCGAAGAATGAATAAATGCAAATGCCACAAGGGCTATCGTTATTATAATTAAAATCGCTTTGGCTTTTTTGCCGCAACTGTATGTAGCCATTTTTAGTCACCTTGTATTATTTTACACAAATCTGCATAATATGTCAATCGACAAATAAAGGAATGGTTATATTTTAAATGTATGTTAAAATTTTGCGTAAAAGCTGTAGTTTTTTAGACAAAAAATAAATTGCAATATATATCGGTATCTGTTATACTATTTTAGTACCTTTATTTTGAAAGGAGTATTGTTTTGTTAAACTATATCTTGGTATTTTTGATTGCTATGGTTCCTCTTATTGAGCTGAGAGGTGCCGTTCCGTTCGGTGTAGGAATGCAGCTTGATTTATTCTGGGTGTATGTCCTCGCTATCTTAGGTAATATGTTGCCCGTACCTTTTATATATTTCTTTGCAAGAAAAATTCTTGTATGGGGCAGCGACAAAAAATTTATAGGAAAATTCTTTAAATTCTGCCTTGAAAAAGGCGAAAAGGGCGGTAAAAAATTGCAGGCAAAGGCCGGCAGAGGTTTGTTCTTCGCTTTACTTTTATTCGTAGGTATTCCTCTCCCGGGTACAGGCGCCTGGACAGGTACACTTGCCGCAAGTATGCTCGATATGGACTTTAAGTCAAGCGTAATTGCAGTAATGCTCGGTGTAATTCTTGCAGGTATAATTATGGGACTTGCAAGTATGGGCTTATTCGGCGGATTAAGCGCAATTTTTGCTCCAAAATAAAAACCGACGGGCAGCTTTGGCTGCCCTGTTTTTTAGGATGATAACTTTGAAAAATACAAATTATGATATAATAACGGTCGGTGCGGGTGCTGCGGGACTTGCGGCGGCTATATCGGCAAAACGAAATAACAGAGATTTAAAAATAGCAATTCTTGAGGCTCAAAGCAAAGCAGGCAAAAAAATTCTTGTTACAGGCAACGGCCGCTGTAATCTGACAAATACCAATGTCAGTAAAGAATTTTATCACGGCAGTTTTGATGTTTCTAAAATCTTAAACAGATTTTCCGCAGAAAAACTTATAAATTTCTTTTCAACCTTAGGTCTTGTATGCGACACAGAAACAAACGGACTTGTTTATCCTCATTCAAGACAAGCAAGTGCCGTGCTTGATGTTTTGCTTATGGAAATTAAAAGGCTGAAAATCGAAATCATATGCGACTGCAAAGTTGAACTTATCCGTAAAAAAGGCGAATTTTTCAATATAAAAACCTCGAACGGAGAATACACAGCCAAAAAAGTAGTTATGTCATGCGGCGGAAAGGCCTTTCCTACAGCAGGCGGCACAGGACTCGGACTTGATGTTATAAAAAATCTCGGTCATAAAATCACGCCGTTATTCCCTGCCCTCTGTCCTATTCAGGTCAAAAGTGATTTTATGAAAAGTCTTAAAGGAATCCGTGCTAAAGCGGAAGTTACTCTTTATGACGGTGAAAAAGCAATAAAAACCGAAATCGGCGAAGTGCAGTTTACGGATAATGCACTTTCGGGAATTTGTGTGTTCAATCTCACAACTCTTTTACCCAAAACCAAAAATCCGATTATTTCCGTAAATCTTACAAAAGATTATTCATATATAGAATTATTAAATTTACTTTATGACAGAAAAAAGCTGTTTGCAAATGAGCCGATAGAAAATTACTTTACAGGTCTGTTCCATAAAAATATTGGAATTGCCCTTTTAAAAAGCGTTACCGATAAGCCAATGACTGAAATATGCAAAAGGCTCAGCGATAAAGAAATAAAAGCGCTTGCAAATATCATCCAAAATTGGAAATTTGAATGTAAACAATGCAAAGATTTTTCAAAAGCTCAGGTAATGCTCGGAGGAGTAAACGGCAGTGAAGTAAACAACTATACATTTGAAAGCAAAATTGTAAAAAATCTATTCATCTGCGGCGAGGCACTCGATGTTTGCGGAGATTGCGGCGGATTTAACCTGCATTTTGCTTTTGCAAGCGGTATTATAACAGGAGAAAACCTATGATAAGAATAAGCAATATACATTTACCTCTTGACTACACAAGCGAAACCGTCTTAAATAAAGCTGCAAAACTTATTAATGTAGATAAAAAGTTTTTTAAAAGCTGTACGATTTTCAGACGCTCGATTGACGCAAGAAAAAAGGATAATATATTTTTTCTTGCAACCGTTGACGCAGAACTTTTTGTAAACGAAGAAAAGATATGCAAAAAATTTAAAAATGCCGAAATCGCAGAAAAATATGAATATAATGTTGAAAAATTCAGAGGTACGGTCAGCCCTGTGGTAGTCGGAGCAGGCCCTGCAGGATTATTTGCCGCACTTATACTTGCGCAGAGCGGTGCAAATCCGATTTTAATCGAGCGTGGCAGAGATGTAGATACCCGAACGGAAGATGTACATAACTTTTGGAAAAACGGTATTCTTGACACAACAAGCAATGTACAATTCGGTGAAGGCGGTGCCGGAGCTTTTTCTGACGGCAAACTTACCACAGGCACTAAAGACACCCGTCAGCGCAAGGTACTTATTGAATTTGTAAAACACGGAGCGCCTGACGAAATTCTTTACAATGCAAAACCGCATATCGGAACGGACAAATTAAGACCGACAGTTAAAAGCATAAGAAATGAAATTATCCGCCTCGGCGGAAAAGTTATGTTTGAAACAAAACTTATCGGATTTTCAGCAAAAGACAATTCTGTTACAGGTGCGGAAATTGAGCATAACGGAACTAAACAAACCATTGATACCAATGCAATTATCCTTGCAATCGGACACAGCGCCAGAGATACTTTTGAAATGTTAAATGAAAAAGCTATTCTGATTGAGGCAAAAGCATTTTCTGTCGGTGCAAGAATTGAGCATCACAGAGAAATGATTGATAAATCACAGTACGGCAGATTTGCAGGCAACAAAGCGCTTGGCGCAGCAAGCTATAAGACAAATGTTCACCTTGAAAACGGCAGAGGCGTATATACATTTTGTATGTGCCCGGGCGGAAAAGTTGTAAATGCCTCAAGCGAAGAAAACCGACTTTGCACAAACGGAATGAGTGAATTTGCAAGAAATGAAGAAAATTCAAATGCCGCCTTACTTGTCGGGATTACACCTGCCGACTATCAATCGGAAAATCCGCTTGCAGGAATGTATTTTCAGCGTGAACTTGAGCATAAAGCATTTGTTGCCGGAGGAGAAAACTTTAATGCTCCGGTTCAGCGTGTATGCGACTTTATTGAAAATAAGGCAAGTACAAAAATCGGTGATGTAAAACCGTCTGTAGGTCCCGACTTTACACCGACCGATCTTAATAAATGTCTGCCTGATTTTATAACAAACTCAATGCGACAGGCAATAGTGCAAATGGATAAAAAATTACACGGTTTTTCATACGGTGACGCTGTGCTGACAGGTGTTGAAACCCGCAGTTCATCGCCAATCAGAATTATGAGAAACAAAGATTTGCAAAGCGTAGCAATAGCAGGACTTTACCCATGCGGTGAAGGCGCAGGATATGCAGGCGGAATTATATCTGCCGCAGTCGACGGAATTAAATGTGCGGAGAAAATTATAGAAAATTCCATATCGGAATAAAAGCAAAATTACAGCAAGCAAAAAGTGCAGTTCATACGAGCTGCACTTCTTTTGTTTATAAGGTATATGAATATTTAATTTTGAGCTGCAATATACATCTGAAGTTCTGTTACATCTAATACTGTAAGCTGACCGTCACCGTTGAGATCGAGCGCCTCAAGTACCGCCTTGTCGCTTTCATCTATTATAGGCATACCGTCATCATTTTTAGAACCCGCAATATGTAACTGCATAGATGTAACATCGGAAACATTTACAACCCCGTCACCATTTGCATCACCCTTGAGCACTTTTTTGCCATCAATAGCCACAAATTTCAGCTTGTTGCTATCGGTGTAAGAGTTTACATAACTCTGTGCATACGAACCTTCGTAGCCATAAATTGTAATGTCTGAGTTAAGGAGGAAGAATAATCTATCGCCAATTGAGGTTACGCTCTTCGGAATAGTTACACTTTTAAGATTGTAGCACTCTGCAAATGCATACTCTTCAATAGTTGAAACACCGTCCGGAATTACTACGCTTTCAAGGCTTGTGCAACCCCAAAAAGCACAACCCTTAATGTATGTAAGGGTTTTTGGAAGAGTGATGCTTTTCAAATTTGTTTTATTATAAAACGCACCACGAGCAAGCATAGTTACGGTTTTGCCGTCAATCTGTTCCGGAATAACTACATCGGTATCACTGCCAAGGTATTCCCAAAAAATAATTGACTTGCCATCAATGTTCTCATAGCGGTAGTCGCCGCTTGTTACAACAGAATGCACAGTATCTCTGCTCTGCGAAACCTTTGGTACATTTACTTCGACTGCGTTTGCAGTGAAAGGTATTGCAGAAAATGCGGAAGCAAGCATTGCGGTAACAATTATAGCTGTAATAGCTTTTTTAAATTTTTTCATTTTATAACCCCTAACTAATATATTTATATTTCTATGTTATCACTGCAAAAATGCTTTGTCAATAAAACGAATAAATTTTAACACTATTTTTTCTGTATTGTAGATAGATATGACATAATTTGTGCAAAAAATTACAATCTGACTATAAAATCAAATGACTTCGGTTATGAAAAAACAGCGGATTTAATCGAAATACTTTTCAAACAAAAATTTTCGTTATGATTCTTTAGGTCGATTTTCAGATTAGAAAATTATTAATACAAACTTCAAATCAAAACATAATTCACCTTAACTTTAATGAAACAAGCTAAAAGACAGACAGTAAAAACTGCCTGCCTTTTTCTTTGTCAGCCGTTACAGCCACACTCAAAATTACATTTTTCTCTTTCTTCAGGTCTTGCATTCGGCGGGAAGAATGATTCGTTAGGGAAATCTACCCTGCTGAATACTTCGCACGGGTCGTCACTTTCAGGCTTACATTCCTTGCGAGGAATACAAAAATCATATGACGGAATCATAATCTGTACATTTCTCTCAAGCTGTGTAATTGTAAAAATACCGATAGTGGCACTTACGCTCGCATCTCCGGTCACAGCAAAATCGTCACCAAAGTATGTTATTACACATTCAGGTATAGGAGCACAAGGAAGCTGCGGAACACTTCCTTTTATAAGTCGTGCCGAAAGAGCCATAGGTTCGGAAATTTGTACTGTTGCATTTGGTAAAAACTCCGTGCAACCGCATGATGTAACAGGTTGAGAGCAAACTATACAACTGTCGCTCGAAAAGCTCTTTGAATTTGATTCACTGCCGTAAAGAACCGACCTTTTACCGTAAATTGCAAGTCCGTTTACCCGTGACGGAATTGTTGAACCGCAGGTATATGCCTCAAGAGAAATATCAAAATAGAATGTAACATCAACCGCATAACAGCCACGATGAAAAGCGATTGATTCAACGCTTACATCGGCGGTTATAACGCTTGCCTTGCAGATTTTTACAGATGATGCGTTATTGATAACAGATTGACTGCAAGGTGTAAAATAAACCGCAAGATTGCTAAGGCAATCCTTTGAGCCGCAACTGTCATAAATACGGCTTGCGTTTATGCAGACAGCGTCTGTGCATTTGTTTTCGGTAAGCGGTTCGTTGCCCGACTGCCGTGGTACTGTGCCGTATGATACATCTGGCATAAAAATTAACCCCCATAAAATGTATTAACAGGCTTACGCTCTGTAACAATACATTTTATGAAGGTTATACTTAATTGTGAATATTGAGTTGATTTATTTTAAATAAGGCTTTAAAATTTCATCAAGATTTTTGTTTACAGCTTTCGGATTTGACTGCGTATAATTTGAAAAAGCGATGAATACTTTGCTCTGGTCCTGCGCAAATACAATTCTTGCATTAAATCTGTAGAATGCTGCGTCACAATAATAATTACCGCAATCGTCAACATACAAACCGTACGCAAAACTTGATTTATAAGGAGTGAACATTTCTTCTTTGGATTTTGCAGACAACAATTCACTTCCCGTAATAGCGTCTGTCCATTTAAGCAAATCACTCAAATTGGAGATAAGACCCGTAGAAGAATACGCAACACCCGGATAAATATTCCACTCATCGTCAAAAATATCCTGATAACCTGTAGCAAGTTGGTCTGTGCTCTCAAAGGTTGTCGAAGTCATTTCGAGCGGCTCAAAAATATTTTCTTTCAAAAATTCCTCATAGCTTTTTCCGCTTACCTTTTCGATTATGTCACCGAGAATAAAATAATCGGAATTTGAATAGCTGTAATTTTCTTCATCATTATCAATTTCTTGTGACAATATCCATTTTAAAATAACAGAATGATTATCTTTAGCGGAATTTTTCTCTGAAATATCGTACTGCGGAGCATTTGCACGCACGCTTTCGTCAGATTTGCCGAGATAATCCGGCAAGCCTGTTGTCATTGTAAGCAAATTACGGATAGTTATATCTGAACCGTACTTATAATCTGGATAATACTTGTCAAGCGTATCATCTGTGCTCAGCTTATCCTGCTCCTGTAAAATCATAACAGCCGCAGCGGTAAACTGCTTTGTAAGCGAACCTATGTAGTAATTTGTATTGAGCGAATTATATGTATGCGAACCCTTGTCGGCATAGCCGTTATTGCCTATATATTCAAAATCATTTCCGAGTTTATAATATACAGTTCCTCTGAATTTACTTGCAACAAGTGTATTATCGAACTTAGCTGTTATGCTGTCGGTATCTTGTTTTAATTTTGTAAAATTATATGCAGGATTAGTAGGTACTTCATCAGCAGTTGCAGGCGCAACGGTAAGTCCCTGCGTCGATGCACCTGTAGAATTTGTAGTCTGCGGTGCTGTTGTAGCCGAAGATTCCGAATCATTGTCACAGCCTGTAAATGCAACTGCGGAACACGCCGCCATAGCTACGCACATTAATGATTTTGCTAAAGCCTTCAAAAAATCACCTCATCAGATTTTTTCCATTTTACTGAAATTAGCCATAAGAGTTTTTGTGCCTGCCTTATCAAAAGCAACTTCAAGCATTGTGTCGTTGCCCATTTTTTCGGTTTTCATAATCATACCTTTGCCAAATACCTTATGGAATACGCAATCTCCTTTTTTGTAAACAGTACCCGATTTAACGGCAGGTTTAGTAAATGTATTAAAACTTTTGTTAGGTGTGAATTTTGAACCGGCACCGATACTGATATGACTTGAGGATGCGGAAAAACCGTTTGTTGACGCAAAAGTCTTTTTCTCGCCTGTATAATTAAGTAATTCGGGCGGGATTTCATTTACAAAGCGTGATACTTTGTTATAGCTTGTATGACCCATCAACATTCTTGACTTTGCCTTGGTAATGTAGAGCTTTTCTTTTGCTCTTGTAATACCTACATAAGCAAGCCTGCGTTCCTCGTTAAGTTCATCGGGATTCATCATTGTGGCAATTGACGGGAACACACCTTCTTCAAGACCTGCAATGAAAACTACGGGAAATTCAAGTCCTTTTGCGCTGTGCAATGTCATCATTACCGATGAATCCGCTTCTGCATCATAGTTATCAATATCTGTCTGCAATGAAATTTCCTCAAGGAAGTTTGAAAGTGACGCTTCTTCTGCGTAATCCTCTTCAAATTTGATAATATTTGAAGAAAGCTCTTCGATGTTCTCAATTCTTACATCGGGGTTGTCTTTCTCTGTTTTTAAATATTTTTCGTAATCTGTATGTTCGAGAATGAGATTGTATAATTCTGCAAGAGAATAATCTCCGCTTTGTTCAGCCTCCATAAGACCGTCAATAAGCGCAACAAAACTCTTTAACTTTGTTGCGGCTCTTGAAAGCTGTGGATATACATCTGCATCTTTAATTACGGAATATATGCTTTCGCCGAGTCCTGCGGCAATTTCAGAGGCTTTTTCAAGTGTAGTTGCGCCAATACCACGCTTTGGCACATTAATAATTCTGCCCAGTCTGACATCGTCGTGCGGATTATTAATAACCTGAAGATATGCAACCATATCTCTGATTTCTTCTCTGTCATAGAATCGTCTGCCGCCGATTACACGGTGCGGAATACCGCTTCGTGACAAAGCCTGCTCAATTGAGTTTGACTGTGCATTCATTCTGTAAAGAATTGCAAAATCAGAGAATTTTCTGCCGTCTGCAACACCGTCAAGTATAGTTTTTGCAATAAATTGAGCCTCGTCACGCTCGGAATCGGAAGTATGCACCTCAATTTTATCGCCAACGGCATTTTCAGTCCACAAAGTTTTGCCCTTACGCATTGTGTTGTTAGAAATAACACCGTTTGCCGCATTAAGAATATTCTGTGTACTGCGGTAATTCTGCTCAAGTCTTATCATCTTAGCGCCTTTAAAGGTGTTTTCAAAAGAAAGGATATTTTCAATTGTAGCACCTCTGAATTTGTAAATACTCTGGTCGTCATCACCTACAACGCAGATGTTGCCGTATTTTGCGGCGAGCATACTTACAAATTTATACTGCACCTTGTTTGTATCCTGATACTCATCAACCATTATGTATTTAAACTGATTTTGATAAAATTCGAGTATATCGGGACATTTTTGAAAAAGCTCAACAGTCTTGCAGAGCATATCGTCAAAGTCCATTGCATCTGCGGTTTTTAGTCTTGACTGGTAAATTTCATATACTTTTGCCACGGACTGCTTGAGGTTATCGTAACCTGCTCTTTTGAGCATTTCCTGCGGAGTAAGCATTTCGTCCTTGGCTTTTGAAATTTCGTTGAGCACTCTTTTTACCGGCAACATTTTTTCGTCATAATTAAGCTGTTTTAAAATATCTTTTACAAGTTTTTTCTGATCGTCAGTACCGTAAACGGTAAAATGACTTGTAAAACCGATTCTGTCGCCGTATCTTCTTAAAATTCTCGCACAGGTAGAGTGAAATGTAGCCGCCCAAATATCCGAACCGCCTTCCGGAACAGCGTTGCAGATTCTTTCTTTAAGCTCCCCTGCCGCCTTATTTGTAAAGGTAATTGCAAGTATCTGCCACGGTTTGCAAAGTTCAGACTGCAAAATATACGCAATTCTGTTTACAAGAACGGTTGTTTTGCCCGAGCCTGCACCCGCAAGTATAAGCAAAGGGCCTTCTGTGCAAAATACAGCCTGCTGCTGCATATTATTCATATGTGAAAACTGTTTTTTTAATTCTGATTGTACCATAGCAATATTCCCGTTAAAAGTTTAATAACACAGAAAACGGGCGAACTGCGTCCGCCCGTATAATCTGACGATTTTATTTTATGTAGCCGTAGAATGTTTCAAGAATTTCAGGACCCTGGTCTGCAACAATCATTGTAACATAGTTGCCGTCCTGTGTAACCTTGCAAGCCTCAACCATAGGAAGTTTTTCGGCATTGTAGCCTGAATACTGTGTAACGATTGAAGTGTATGTCTTAGAAAGCGCATCGTTTACTCTTGATGCAGCTTCAGCGTCAACAGCCTCAACAAGTACGATTTCAACTCTTGAATTGCTGTCTGAATTGATTTCTGCCGCAAACTGCTTAACATCTTCTGTGTCTATGCTGTAATATTTTTTAAGATCATTAGAATCTGTAAGCTCTTTTAATTTCAATGAATACTTAGAGTTGATGTCAGAAAGAACTGTTTTTAAATCAACCTCTTTGCTGCCTGAACAACCTGCAAGCGCAGTAAGACAAAGTACAAATATTGTTACCAAAGAAACTACCTTTTTCATAATTAACCTCCAAAAATGTCTTATAAAAAAATTACGCCGAATCAGTGTGACCCGGCGTATTCAGATGGTCGAGGTGACAAGATTCGAACTTGCGACCCCATCGTCCCGAACGATGTGCGCTACCAAACTGCGCTACACCTCGATAAAAACAGCCCCGATTACTCGGGGCTTTTAATGGCTGAGGAATAGGGATTCGAACCCCAACAAACAGAGTCAGAGTCTGTCGTGCTACCGTTACACCATTCCTCAATGTTTATTGCTCATTGCTGCAAGCCGTGCAATCAACGATATATATTATATATTATGAAGTGCGTTTTGTCAACACTTTTTTGAAATTTTTTAAAACTTTTTTAGAAGTTTTTAACTTTCGTTCAGCATTGACTTGTTGCTTACTGTCACGCAATCAACAATAGCTATTATATAGCGGAAAGTGTGTTTTGTCAACATCTTTTTTCAATTTTTTCTAAAATTTGAAAAATACAAAAAATGCGGAATTTTAGCTAAAACTTTTTTTGAGTCTTATATCGTCGCCGACAAAATTAAGCCTTACACCCTCTCCGTATATTCTTGAAATAAATCTTGAAGTATAAGTTTTTTCAAGTTCTGTTATCGAAAGGTTTGTGTTTATTATCAAAGGCTTTCTCAAAAGCATTCTTGAATTACACAAATTATAAAACTGTGTATTTGAAAAAGTATTTGAAAACTCTGTGCCTAAATCATCAATAATTAATAAATCGCACTTTGTGAGCATTTCAAAATATTCGGAATCGTTGGACTCTTTGGAAAAATGCATATTGCTAAGCGTTGACATAAGCATAGGTGCAGACACATAGATTACACCGAAACCACGCCTTGTAACCTCATTGGCAATAGCAAGCGAAAGGTGGGTTTTGCCAAGACCTGTGCCGCCTCTCATAAGTATACTCTTTGACTCGGGCGTAAAAGTCCTTGCGTACTGTACGCAATAATTATAAATTTTTTGCATTTTATCAAAAGGTGATACTCCGCTCGCCTTATCAACCTCATGACTGTACATATTAAGGTCAAAACTCTCAAAAGTGGAAAGTCTTAAAGGCGCAGTACGGTTAAGCTCCTCGCACGCAGTGGCTACAAGCAATCTTTTAAAACAAGGGCAATACACTGTTCTTCCGTCTTTTTCTATATATCCCGTATCTTTGCAGTATTTACAGTTGTAATGCGGTTCAAAGCAATTTTCTTCATAGCCGTTTTCTGTAAGCAACTTTTTGACTTCATTTTGCATAGAAAGACTTTTGGCACGCAAATCCTGCGTGGCAGACTTTACATCTCCGCCGTTTAAAACCGCACGAACCGCAAGTATTCCGCATGAAGATATTTCTTTTTCAAGCTCCTCTATTCTCGGAACTCTTCTGTAAACCTCTTCACGAACCTGCTCCGCTCTTCTCTCGGCTTTGGTGCGCCTTTCTTCCATTTTTGCTTTTGTCGCTCTGTAAATTTCTTTACTGTATCCCATTTATATCACCACACTAAATACTGTCGATTGTATCTAATCTCTGCAAATCATTTATATTATATGATGTGTTGGCGTCATTCCTGTTTCCGCCTTTATGCTTATACTTATCGGGTCTGCTGTCAAATTTGTTTAAATCGTCAACATTGTAAATTCCGCTTGAATTCCAGCGTTTTAAAATTCCGTTTATGTATCTGAAATCGCAGCTGCCCTTACTGTCAACACATCTTTCGTAAGCCTCTCTTAGCATTTCGGGAGAAAATTTCCACTCGTTTACCCACAAATCGGCGTATTCAAGCTGCTTTTTAGTAGGAGAACCCGTATTTTTTAAACCGAACGCAGATGCTACAACCGTAAAACTCTGGCTTGCACGATGTGCTTGTTTTATTTTATTTTCGGCTTCCTCAATTGAGAAAACTCCCGCATCCGACCATCTTAAACCTATTGTTTCAATGGCTCTTATGTTAGATTTTCCGATGCTTATACAATACTGAATAAGCATTATAATTACCTCTACAGGCAAACCGCAGGTATTTTTAAGTAACAGTAACGACGATGCATCGGAGTTTGATAAAGGCTTGCCGAGGGCTGTCTGTGCCTCGTTTACAAGCATTTTAAATTCTTCGTCAACCGCAAGCTGTTGTGCCACATAAACATAATCGGGGCGCTGCGGTCTTACAACCATATGCGGAACTGTAGGCTCTTCCTTTTCAATCGGAGCGGCAGTATTATTGCTTTCGACTTGTTTTACCGCAGGCTGTTCAGTCGTTTGCTGTTCTGCCTGTGCAGGCTCAAAAGCACCGTTATTTTGGCAAAAGATACCTTTCATAACCCAGTATTCAACTGCCTCCGGAATATCGGTTTCATTTACACCTGTCGCCTTACTGATGTCGCTTTCGTTCACATCTTCCCCACTGTGCCGCAAAAGATATAACAATACCTTAAGTTTAACGCCGTCCGAAAACTTAAGTCCCTCGTCTACAACCGACGAAGGCACGGCAAATATTGAATTCCAAGCACCAAGATTAATTTTCATAGACATTTCATATACCTCTGAATATTATAATCAAACTTTATCATAATCAAACTTTATCGTACACATTATTATATCACACTAAATTTAAAAATCGACACATATTTTTAAATTTTATAGATTTTTTTAAAGAAATATGTTAAAATACAGTTGAAATGTTTTAAGGAGGTAATATTATGAAATATACATACATTCCAAGAGGTGTTTGTTCAAGACAGATTAACCTTGAGATAAATGACGGAATTATAGAATCCTGCGAATTTATCGGCGGTTGCGCAGGAAACACTCAAGGCATTTGCGCTCTTGTAAAAGGTATGGACGCAGAAGAGGCTGTAAAGAGATTAAAAGGCATTGACTGCCGTGGCAGAGGTACATCTTGCCCCGATCAGCTTTCTTACGCTATTGAAGAGGCTCTTGAACTCGAATAAACTCTGCGGCTAAAACTTTATATTTATCATAACATTAAAGCTCTCTTTATTTGCGTAAAGAGAGCTCTTTGTTTTGGTTTTAAGATTTAGACGGATTAATGCAGTGTTTTGTCAAGGAATTCCGGTGTATCACAAAAATTATAAAAGTTTGGTCAACCTTTTCAAAGGTTGTGGGTGTGGGCAAAGCCCACAAATACTTTCCGTTTATGTAATCTGACGATAGCCAAACAGCCTGCTGTTTGGTAACTTAAACAAAAGAGTTTTCAAAACTATAACCCTTTAGTTCGTTTTACAGCATATTGGTTTCATCAATTTTTGCGTTCACATCATCAAGTTTATTTTCAAGCATAACAGACATAAAGAATATCTTTGATGTCGTTCAACACCTCTAATTCTTCGTCGGACATAAAAATCTCCCGAAATCAGTCAACCTTGAAAGTACCTGCCTCAATCTCATCAATCATAGCAAGACGCTTTAAGTGTCTGTCGCCCTCTTCGGGAGTATTGAGAAAAATTTCTGTAAACTTAACAGCATCTTCTTCGCTTGTAACTCTGCCGCCCATACAAAGAATATTTGCGTGGTTGTGTCTGCGTGTCATTTCAGCGCAAAACTCATTGCTTACAACTGCCGCACGAATACCCTTCACTTTGTTTGCTGCCATTGAAATACCGATACCTGTACCGCAGCAAAGAATACCAAGCTCACATTCGCCGCTTGCTACTGCTTTTGCAACTTTATAGCCGTAAACAGGATAATCAACGCTGTCTGTGCTGTAAGTACCAAAATCTTTATATTCAATACCCTTTTCGTCAAGATATTTTTTAATTGCGCAGATAAGGTTATATCCGCCGTGGTCACATCCAAGTGCTAACATTTCTTTTCCTCCATTTTCTTTTTAAGTTCTCTTTCAGCCTGCGGCAGTCTTAAATACATCGGCATAAGTTCCGCAGCCGAAAGCACTTCTCCGTCATTAAATTTTTGTACAGCAATTTCTGCTGTTGATGACGCTCTTTGAAATCTTATACTGATTGGTGCGAGTTGAACATTTGGTAATAATTCTTTCATAGCATTATAGCAAAGTTCCGCACCGTCACCCACAAGTATAATTCTTTCGTCATAGCTCTTAAGTTCTTCTGAAAGCTCGGCAACAGACAAAGCTCTGTCTTTGCAAAGTCTTTCGGGCTTTACGCCGTCACATTTGAAAAGCGCATTATAAACCTGCGAACAGCGAGCGTCCATAACAGAACAGATTATCCCATTTGCAGATTGCAAATTATACGCAAGGCTTTCAAGCGTCGATACCTCTATGCAAGGCAAATCATCGGCAAAAGCAAGTCCTTTAGCCGCTGCAACACCGATTCTTACACCCGTAAACGAACCCGGACCGCAGTTTACCGCAACGGCGGTAATATCTGTTGTCGTTAGGTTTGTGTTTGCAAGCAGACTTTCAACCATAGGCATAAGTGTTCTGCTGTGAGTAAGTTTTGTATTTATAAAGAACTCACCTATTATTTTGTTTTCGTCACAAATTGCGGTTGACGCAGCTGTGGCGCTTGTATCTATTGCAAGAATTTTCATTGCAGATCAACACCTTCAATTTCAAAAATTCTGTCATCATCATTTTCGCCCTTACTGATTCTGATTTTAATACAATCGGCAGGCAAAGCCTCTTCAATATTTTCACTCCACTCAATAATGATTATACCGTTATCAATATAATCAAAAAATCCTGTGGAATACAAATCATCCCATGTATTTACACGGTACATATCAAAATGAAAAATATTATACTTACCCGAATATTCATTGACAAGAGCGAATGTAGGGCTTGAAACATTTTCTCCTGCACCGAGCGCACCAGCAAGTCCTCTTGTAAAGGCAGTCTTGCCCATACCAAGACCGCCAAAAAGAGCGATTACTTCCGTGCCGCACAACTTTTCGGCAATTTTTGCGCCGAGTGCCTCTGTTTCACGGGCATTATGAGTATTTACAGTAATCATCAGAATAAACCGTTAATTTTTCCTTCCTCGGTAACATCAATTTTCTCTGCCGACGGAACTTTCGGAAGACCCGGCATTGTCATAATATCACCTGTATATACAACTACAAATCCTGCACCGTTTGAAAGTGTAAGATTCTTTACTGTGATTTCAAAATCCTTTGGAGCACCGAGAAGTGTTGGGTCATCAGAAAGCGAATATTGTGTTTTTGCAATACAAACAGGAAGTTTTTCACCGCCGAGAGCCTGAATCTGCTTTAATGCCTTTTCGGCAGCCTTTGTATAGTTTACTCTTGAAGCGCCGTAAATTGTTTTTGCAATTTTGTCAACCTTTTCTTTGATTGTAAGGTCATCTGAATAAATAGGAGCAAAATCAGACGGCTTTTCGCAAGCCTCTACTACCTTTTTGGCAAGTTCTGTACCGCCTTCTCCGCCCTTTGAGAATACATTTGAGAGAGCAAAGTCTGCGCCTTTAGATTTACAGTAACTCTCGATAAACTCAAGTTCCTCTGCTGTATCTGTACCGAACTGGTTGATAGCAACTACAACGGGAACATTGTACTTTCTCATGTTATCAATGTGAACGCCAAGGTTTTCAATACCATTTTTAAGAGCCTCAAGATTCTCTGCAGAAACCTCTGTCTTAGGCACACCGCCGTTGTACTTTAACGCACGGCAAGTAGCAACAATAACTACGGCAGACGGCTTAAAGCCTGCATATCTGCACTTGATGTCAAAGAATTTCTCTGCACCGAGATCTGAACCGAAGCCTGCCTCTGTAATACAGTAATCGGCAAGTTTTAACGCAAGCTTTGTAGCACGAATGCTGTTACAGCCGTGAGCAATATTGGCAAAAGGACCGCCGTGCATAATAGCAGGGGTACCCTCGAGTGTCTGAACAAGGTTAGGTTTGATAGCGTCTTTAAGAAGAGCTGTCATAGCACCGTCAGCCTTGATGTCCTTTGCAAAAACAGGCTCGCCTGCATATGTATAAGCAATAAGAATATTACCAAGTCTTTTCTTTAAATCAGAAATATCGTCAGCAAGGCAAAGGATAGCCATAACTTCAGATGCAACAGTAATTATAAAGTGGTCCTCACGAGGAATACCGTTCACTCTGCCGCCAAGACCGACAACAATATTTCTCAAAGCTCTGTCGTTCATATCAAGACATCTCTTAATAAGAATCTGGCGAGGATCAATCCCGAGAACATTACCCTGCTGAATATGATTGTCAAGCATTGCACAGCAAAGATTGTTTGCAGAAGTAATAGCGTGCATATCGCCTGTAAAGTGAAGATTAATATCTTCCATAGGGAGTACCTGAGAATAACCGCCGCCTGCAGCGCCGCCCTTAATACCAAATACAGGACCAAGTGAAGGCTCTCTTAGAGCGATTACAGCCTTTTTACCAATCTTAGCCATAGCCTGACCAAGACCTGCAGAAGTAGTTGTTTTACCCTCACCTGCGGGGGTTGGATTGATAGCTGTAACAAGAACAAGTTTTCCGTCCGGCTCATTTTCCAAACGATTGGCAAGTTCGTCTGAAAGTTTAGCCTTATACTTGCCGTAAAACTCCAGCTCATCCTCTTTAATTCCGATCTGTGCGGCAACCTCTTTAATCGGGAGTAAGGTCGCAGCCTGAGCGATTTCAATATCACTTAACATATTGAAAATACCTCCGTTCAAATATATTTCTTTAATTATAACAAAACTTTCCCCCTCTATTATTCCAATAAGAAAATATATTTTACAATAGAATATAAAATACTCGGGTTTAATTGCTGTAGATTAGGTAAAGTTACTTTGATGTATTCAGTTACAACGGATACTGTTGCGTTTAAAATCCGGCTTGGATAGATTTATAGTGAATCATCAGAGAAAACAATCGCTCTTGTTGATAAATTTAAAATTCAGTATGGATAGATTTATAGCGATTCAGAAGATGTTAAACCGCCGTTCGTAATTGTTTAAAATCCAATATGGATAGATTTATAGTGTTCTTGCTCTGATTATGATTTCAAGAAAGCTGATGTTTTAAAATCCAATATGGATAGATTTATAGGATGAAGAAATCGAAATACACATAGTTTTTTTGTATTTAAAATCCAATATGGATAGATTTATAGTTGTATTAATATAACATAAGCCATATTTTTCACCGTTATTTAAAATCCAATATGGATAGATTTATAGCGTACAAAATGAAATAACGAGCACCGTGAAAACTAAAATTTAAAATCCAATATAGATAGATTTATAGGGATACCCGCCGACCTTGTTGAGCATAAGGTTATCGATTTAAAATCCAATATGGATAGATTTATAGGAGCGATAATATTCTGCTTGTCGTTTCGTAGATTAAATTTAAAATCCAATATGGATAGATTTATAGTCTGTGCATACCAATACGGCTTACGACTGAATTTAAATTTAAAATCCAATATGGATAGATTTATAGTTAAAGCGCTTTTGCTTTAATATATAAATCTTTGAAATTTAAAATCCAATATGGATAGATTTATAGTTTTTCCTCTTAATTTGCTCATAATACAGCAAAATATTTAAAATCCAATATGGATAGATTTATAGCGTAGGACGGGACGATTAGCGAAAAATACGCAATATATTTAAAATCCAATAGTCATTTTTAATTAAGCCCATAGTGATTATTTCCTTTTTGTTTTATAAAATTTTATCATAAAAATGTTGATATAGCAATAGCCGCCAAGCAGGAGATCATCCCGCTTGGCGGCTTTGACTATATTTCTAATTCTGTACGTTTATCGGAACCACCTTACTCAGAAAAGAATTCTACAGAATGATCTCTGTAAGATAAAACGATTTTATATTTGTCAACTGTACCGGTGACCGTAAACTTCATTTTGTTGTGATCATCATCGTCAACGGTGATCTCGGCGTGACCGTTGGAAAAATCTTCGGTAATATCCTCGTGTATATCTGCCGACATCCAGCTTAGAAATACTCTGTTTGATTCCTGAACGACCCTCGGATCTTTCTCGGCAATCTGAATTTCAATATCCGAATTGCTGTCTATCGCATATTGACCATCATATTCAATTCCTTCTTTTATACCGTTTCCGTAATCATTAATGAGTTTCTGAGAACCAAGCTTGCCGTTTTCATCATACTTGTCAATCAGCTTTGCCGTATAATCGCTGCCATTGACGGTTGCGGTCACGAGATGTTCTATCCAAGTCGCTCCCGTAGCGGCATAAGCGACGGCGTTGCTTATAACTAACACCATTATTATTGCGGCGGCAACAAAGGCTACTTTTCTGATTGCATAAATCTTCTTTTTTGTTTTGTTATTAGTCATATTCTGCACCTTCATTATCAGTTTATCAGATGCGTGGACTTCGTCAAAAACACTTTGATAGAACTCATGATTGCTTTTATACTGATTCATAACCACGCCTCCTTTAATTTTTCTTTCAGTATGTTTCGTGCTCTCATCAGTCGAGATTGTACGCCGCTTTCCGAAATATTAAGAATATCCGCAATTTCCTTGCATGTATAGCTTTCGTAGTAATACAAATGCAGTACCGTGCTGTACTTTTTTGGTAACTTCATTACTTCACTGAACAGTTCTTGCTTTTCTGACTCTATGTATGCAGGCTCTTCGTTCAGCTCGTCGATGGATGTAACATTTCTGTGCCAAAAGGATTTCCATATGTTCTTACATTCATTGATCGCCGACCTGATAAGCCATTTTCTTATGTGTTCGTCGTCAGCAAACTGAGTATCGGTTTTCAGAAGATTCAAAAAAGTATTTTGAACAGCGTCCTCAGCGTCATTTTTGTTTTTGCAATAACTGAGCGTTGCTCTGTATACGACATCAGTATATTTCCTTGCAATTCTGTTAAACTCGGCAGCTTCCATACATTTCCCTCCTGTCTGAGATAATTGCAACGAAAAGGATCGTTCACCTTTCGCTGCTTTTGAAAGACCTTTCACTATACTAACAACTCCAAACAGCAAAATATCCCAAAATCTTAAAAAATTTTTACACTGTAATAACAATACCATAGAAAAGCTGATTTCGCAACAGAAAACGCCGCCAAGCATGAGATTATCGCACGTGGCGGCTGTGCTGGTTAGTTGTAAATCAACTCTACATTTACAATCTCCGTTGCACGGTTGCGGATATTGTTCATCTTCCGCACCCACAGCATTTGGTTTTCTGCTTTGAGTTGTTCGGTCACGCCATCACGTTCTGCCATCTGTTTTATGAGCCGAAAAAACATATCCTCAGCCTGTTTATTTACATCGGCAAGGTGTCTGTTCAGTTCGCATTTTGTGAGCAAGGTCGTATAAAAACCTTTACGGTGCGCCTTGATATACTGCAAGTGCCGCTGTCCCCAAATACCGACTTCGACTTAATCCCACGCCCGATCCTGATCCCGAAATTTAAAATCCAATATGGATAGATTTATAGTTTAATAGTTCAATTTCTGCTTTAAGCCTTGATTTTTATTTAAAATCCAATATGGATAGATTTATAGGATGAAGAAATCGAAATACACATAGTTTTTTTGTCTTTAAAATCCAATATGGATAGATTTATAGGGCTCTTGTCAGAAGTTAGTGCTTTTAAAAATGCAGCTTTAAAATCCAATATGGATAGATTTATAGAGCGGCGTGAGCGACTTCAAAGCAACATATCGTGTACTTTAAAATCCAATATGGATAGATTTATAGCCATTGGCACAACAGCGGTGATCAGAGAAGTTGATCTTTAAAATCCAATATGGATAGATTTATAGAGCTGGAGAATGTCGCAACACACATCGTCACGATTGCTTTAAAATCCAATATGGATAGATTTATAGTTACTCATTACAAAACTCCTTTTTTGCGAGGATACCTTTAAAATCCAATATGGATAGATTTATAGTTACTCATTACAAAACTCCTTTTTTGCGAGGATACCTTTAAAATCCAATATGGATAGATTTATAGTTACTCATTACAAAACTCCTTTTTTGCGAGGATACCTTTAAAATCCAATATGGATAGATTTATAGAAATCACCGCCTTTCATTCCAACAATTGATTTACAATTTAAAATCCAATATGGATAGATTTATAGGCAATCGAAGAGATTGCCCAAACATACGGATATGGTATTTAAAATCCAATATGGATAGATTTATAGATGCAAGTTGTTTTGTCCACGTTCGGTGCGTTTCTATTTAAAATCCAATATGGATAGATTTATAGTCTTCTGACTTACAATCTGAAAAAGATTATACCGATATTTAAAATCCAATATGGATAGATTTATAGCGTACTATTTCACTAAACAAGTGCCACTACTACGTGAATTTAAAATCCAATATGGATAGATTTATAGTAAAGACGCTTTTGGAAACCATTAATACCCATAATACATTTAAAATCCAATATGGATAGATTTATAGTAAATCATTCATAATCTTATTAGTTACATCAAGAATTTAAAATCCAATATGGATAGATTTATAGGATACCAATCATAACCGCCATAATTCCTATACCGATATTTAAAATCCAATATGGATAGATTTATAGAATTGATATATATAAAATATCATTCTGTTACTAATATTTAAAATCCAATATGGATAGATTTATAGCCATTCAAATTCAATTCCGAATTTCTCGCATTTCATTTAAAATCCAATATGGATAGATTTATAGGTTATGCGAGTTTCTTCCACATAGAAATCTTGGACATTTAAAATCCAATATGGATAGATTTATAGTCGAAGTTGTCTCCTGTTCCAGAGCCCTGCCAATAATTTAAAATCCAATATGGATAGATTTATAGTAATGTTGCACCTCGTTTTCTATTTAAAACTAATAATTTAAAATCCAATATGGATAGATTTATAGATCAACTTAATTGCAGTTAGATTATATAAAATTTGTTATTTAAAATCCAATATGGATAGATTTATAGTCTCTTATCTTGATTACATTATATCACCATAATGGATTTAAAATCCAATATGGATAGATTTATAGCCGTCAACCTGACCAAATTATTCACCCTTATTTTTTATTTAAAATCCAATATGGATAGATTTATAGTTATCTTCCGGCTGAAACTTGTACCAATCATCATAATTTAAAATCCAATATGGATAGATTTATAGAACTGTATCTGCATATGAATCCATATAGCCATCAGTATTTAAAATCCAATATGGATAGATTTATAGCTGATGACACACACATTTATGTTTGTTCAATGTACATTTAAAATCCAATATGGATAGATTTATAGTCCGCCACTTCGTCAAGCTGTGACCGAATGTCGGCTATTTAAAATCCAATATGGATAGATTTATAGAAGCCGGGCGGATTTTATGGCTTGTATCAAGAAATATTTAAAATCCAATATGGATAGATTTATAGTTTACCCGTTTCAGGTTTCATATTCGCTTGTGGCTGATTTAAAATCCAATATGGATAGATTTATAGGAAAATTCTGCTGTAGAAAAGGCAAACAGAAACGCAGATTTAAAATCCAATATGGATAGATTTATAGCCCTTGCTCTTTCAGCTTCAATAGCCTTGTATCTTTATTTAAAATCCAATATGGATAGATTTATAGATAGTTCGATTTAATAAAAATCTTCCACGCACAATTATTTAAAATCCAATATGGATAGATTTATAGTTATATCAATCCCGGGGCGAAGCGGTGATATAGTGCATTTAAAATCCAATATGGATAGATTTATAGAGTTCGAGCAACTTGTTAATGTCCTCCGTTGTCGGAATTTAAAATCCAATATGGATAGATTTATAGGCTGTTGAAATCAGAAGGCTGTAATGCACATATCTATTTAAAATCCAATATGGATAGATTTATAGTTTTCGTCAATCATTTTCAAGTCACCTCACTAAAAAATTTAAAATCCAATATGGATAGATTTATAGTCATTTGCGTGATGACTACGGAGAACACGAGATTTTATTTAAAATCCAATATGGATAGATTTATAGAAGCCGTTTATATATCTGAAACAAGCGTAATATCCAATTTAAAATCCAATATGGATAGATTTATAGGGTTTGCCATCCGCCAATTTCGGCGATGTATTGGTCATTTAAAATCCAATATGGATAGATTTATAGTTGTAATATACTTTGCACAAGCCTCACTACTGCGGAATTTAAAATCCAATATGGATAGATTTATAGCTGTCATACCTGTTTTAAGCCTGTACGCTGTCGCAAATTTAAAATCCAATATGGATAGATTTATAGTAGTCCAAACGACTATGTACCGAACGCACTTCAAAATTTAAAATCCAATATGGATAGATTTATAGGTTTTTCAATCGGCGGACGATATTTACAAGGAATTTATTTAAAATCCAATATGGATAGATTTATAGGACACGCACACGCCAGTTGCCCGACGGCATTTTCTTATTTAAAATCCAATATGGATAGATTTATAGTTTGGCGAGATACTAAAAAGTACAGCCCTTATTATCATTTAAAATCCAATATGGATAGATTTATAGTTGCGGTAATTTGACCATACAACCGCAAGAATTCATATTTAAAATCCAATATGGATAGATTTATAGACGCAGACGGTGAAACAGAGTATTATATAGCAAGTTATTTAAAATCCAATATGGATAGATTTATAGAAAAATCTAACAAGTGTGAAAATCAGCAAAAAAGTATTTAAAATCCAATATGGATAGATTTATAGCTTGTTAAATACGGCGATACTGTTTTCAAACGAAAAGATTTAAAATCCAATATGGATAGATTTATAGTCAATCTTAATTGTAATGTTGTTTTGTCTGATGTTATTTAAAATCCAATATGGATAGATTTATAGATTTTATAAATCTGAACGCCTGCGATAACAAAATATTTAAAATCCAATATGGATAGATTTATAGAAACATATCTGCTAAGTCCGTTGTCGAAAAATTAAAATTTAAAATCCAATATGGATAGATTTATAGGCGTTTACTAATCCACGCACGAAAATGATAACCGATTTAAAATCCAATATGGATAGATTTATAGTTTTATACATATGACAGCATTACTATAAAAAATTTTATTTAAAATCCAATATGGATAGATTTATAGCCTTACACCGATTGCGAGTTAATTTTACCATATTGATTTAAAATCCAATATGGATAGATTTATAGATGAAAACAACATCTTAAACATACCGTTGACAAAAACATTTAAAATCCAATATGGATAGATTTATAGCGTTATCTTTTTGCCAATGGTCTGTCGTATTAAGTTATTTAAAATCCAATATGGATAGATTTATAGAAACATATCTGCCAAATCTGTTGTTGAAAAATTAAAATTTAAAATCCAATATGGATAGATTTATAGAGATATATGCTTTCTGCAAAATTAAGTCACATACAAAATTTAAAATCCAATATGGATAGATTTATAGTATTCACCTTTTGCGTTATACTGACTTGTTGTTCTATTTAAAATCCAATATGGATAGATTTATAGTTTGATATTGAAACAACAAGCTTTTATTATGAGAAATTTAAAATCCAATATGGATAGATTTATAGAAAATTGTGTTTTCCGTGCTCACACTTGTTCTGATATTTAAAATCCAATATGGATAGATTTATAGCAGGGCGGGTACACTCACTCTAATTGTAACTATGTATTTAAAATCCAATATGGATAGATTTATAGCTTGTTACATACGGCGATACTGATTTCAAACGAAAAGATTTAAAATCCAATATGGATAGATTTATAGTTTTCCGCACTCGGCGCATTTCTTGGATGGTTTTTATTTAAAATCCAATATGGATAGATTTATAGTTGTCTTACTGTTGTAGAATTTTGCTTTTACATCATTTAAAATCCAATATGGATAGATTTATAGTCACCTTTTCAATTATCGCCCTACAAGAAATTTTGTATTTAAAATCCAATATGGATAGATTTATAGTTTTAAAAAATTCAAGTTACAATTTTGTAACCAAAATTTAAAATCCAATATGGATAGATTTATAGAATGGACAATGGAATTATATACGATATTATAACAGTTTAAAATCCAATATGGATAGATTTATAGCCGTGGAATAAAATGATAAGTAATCATCGGCATTTTTCTGTGCTGTTTTGTCGATATACCAAATATTTATCAAATACTACTGTCATTTCAATATATCAAAAGCAACTATACCGATGATTACTTGATTTTTAGGTTCTGTCAACCTGCCGGGGGTTTTGTGCTATGTCAGGTCGACAATAAAAGCGTTACAAAAAATTTGATGTTTTATCATCCGTTTTTCCAAGAAAATCTTTATTCATCCACCGTTCTTCACGGGTATGAAACATTATTACCGAATCCTTGTCTTTTCTGATATAAACATCAAGTTCTTTTTGCAAAGCAAGTGAGTTTGCTTTACTTAAGTTTCCTTCAAAAACAGAGTTTTGAATATGTACAAGATATTTTTTGCAAATCTTAAATACCTTTGGAAGTATTTTTCTGCCCTTTTCATCACATATTATATCATATACAAGAATTACATACAATATTTACCACCACATTTCAAAGCCTTTATATTCTTTTTCTCCTATAATGTGCTTTATCAGTTTATAAAGTTCAAGTCTGATTAAGAATTGATAAGATACATTTTTATTAAGTCCTTTGTGAAAAATAGTTGTCTTTAATTTTTCGTCAAATTCAGATGTAATTATTCGTGACGCTCTTTCGGTAAGCTGCAAACCGTTAAGTCCTTCTACAAAACTGCTTTCTGTTATTTGTTTTCGATTAAGCAAAGAAAAGATCAGACGATCCGCAATCAGCGGTTTGAAAATTTCCGAAACATCAAGTGCAAGAGAATATCGCCTTGTACCCGGCTGATGAAGATAGCTTATTGTAGGATTAAGTTGGGTTTTATAAATTTCCGCCAGAGTTTTTGTATATACAAGAGAATTGACATATGAAATAAGGCTGTTAATCATATTGTCGGCAGGATGATAGACTCTTTTATCAAATTCAATATTCTGATCAATAATTACATTCCACGCTTTGTAATATTCCTGTCGAATATTACCTTCAATTCCCATCAACTCTTCTATGGTTTCTACATCTGCAAGTTTCCTCCTCAAATTTTCAATAGCAGCCATTTGCTCTGACACATTCTTGCCTCTGCCGTTGTAGTATCTTAAGTTTCTGTAAATATTATAAGACGCAGCAACTATAAATTCTCTTGCTATTGATAATCTGTTTGAATAGTCGCCGTAAGCAAGCACTTGCTTAACCAAAAGCTGACCTGCAAGTTTTGTTTCCTTTGGGCAAAAACTTCCTATGTAAAATTGATAGTAATTGAAGAAATGTACAAGTATTCCGTATTTTGAAAATAAGTTCAGCAATTTAGATGTGACCGTTATTTCATTCATAATATAAATTTCTTTAATATTTTCTATCGGAAGATCTTTTACATTTCCGTCGATTGCAGTAAATCTTAATGTGTTGTCTTTTTGAGTTAAATTGCCTGACGAATATATGTAATAACTTTCCTGCATTTTATCACCTCAAATACAGCACAAATCATAGTAAGCACATGATTTGCAAATTCTTTTACTTTTAAATTTTGGCGGCAAAGCAGCCGATATAATTTTTACTATATCAGCTGCCGCACTTTCAAGCTCTCTTTCATCTTCTTCGCTAAGTTCAACATTAAGACTTTGCTTTAGCAAAGGATAATCAATTCTGCCTTTTATTCCCTCTACCCCACGCTTTTTCAGATAATAAAGATAGTATTTAAGTTGAGCAATACCCGCCTCCTCTATCTTTCTGCTTTTCTTTACCTCATGTAAAAGTTTATGCTCGGTAATAAAATCAATATTGATTGTGTTGTCGATCATAATATGTTTTTTCTTTTGCTTATAAGTGGTTTCATCTATAAGTTTTCCGATTTTGACATTTTCGTTTTCACTTTCCATTGCCAAACCGTTTGAAAAATACCACAGCTTTCTTTTACAAACATAGTAATAATAAATATGCATACCCGAAATATTATTTTCGTCCATAATCATACCTCATATAAAATTATCAGGTTCTCCGTTATCATCAGATTTATCTTGCTTTTTGGTTTTCTTTTCCTTATCAAATCTGATGCCGCATTCGGAATCATAACTGCTGTTAATAACAGGTAATTCAGTATATGGCATTTTTAATTTTTTTATTTCGTAATCGTCAATTCTGAATTTAGGTACGGAAACCGTGAAGCCAAGTATTTCTTCGTTTGCCTTAAGTTTATCATCTCTTGAATAAGTATCTGATTTTAAAACTTCCAAAGCTTTTTCTATGGCACTCTCATTTTGATTATAAACATCAATCGGCACAGCGTCACTTCTGTCAATACTTCTTATTCCATCTTTTTTAAGAGAGAGATAATCGACATTTTCTTTATAATATTTATAAATTTTACGATATTCTTGATAATATTTTGATTTTTCGATTTTTTCAACCGAAAGGTACTCATCTATAAGTTCTTTTTTAAGAACTTCAGAGATAATTCCGTCAACGCTTAAAATCGCCTGTTTTGACAACGAATGAATATCATCGTCAACAAAACGATGTGCATTACCTTGAATTTCAGTAAATACAAAACAATTGTAAGATGAAAAGTCTTTATTACCCTTTCTGTTTACTCTGCCAAAGCGTTGGAACAGGGAAAATAAATCTGATAACTCGGTAATAAGAATATCAAAATCAATGTCAAGACTTGCTTCGACTACGGATGTTGAAATCCATATTTCAGGTATATTCATACTTTCGTTAGTTTTTTCAGAGGCTGCCAAAATCGCATTTTCTTTAGTTTTTCTGTCATTTTTTGTAAAATTGGAATGAAACAGATTTACACTTGCGTTAATATCCGAATTTTTTATTTCGGTGTACATCTTATTTGCAATATCAATTGAATTGCAAACGACAAGATATTTTTTTACTTTATCGCATATTGTATCATCAAATATTTTTATAATATCGTCAGACTGCAAGTTTTTTTCATATACTTTTACATTATGCCTTAGCTTTCCTTTATCAGAAAAATCGGATGTTTTTACATCTGTTCCGAGTATTTTTTCAATCTCGTTTCTTACAAACGGAGGCAAAGTTGCGGTAATTACAGCCACTTTACCACCCAAAGTATGAATCATCTCAATTGCATAAATAATTGCAGCCAAAACATCAGGTGAATACATCTGTATCTCATCAATAATAAACTTTGAATATGACGCTACCGCAAGTTTGTATTCATAACCTGCATATTTCAATGCAAAGTCAAATATCTGATCAGGCGTACAAATTGTAATCGGAAGTGCAAGCTGTTTACTGCATTGTGCATACGCAAAATCATAATTTTTTCCGCTAATTATTGAATCTTCCAAATAATAGGATTTCATATCGGAGTGAACAAGTGCCACTCTTTC
>UMCX01039940.1_pt1 | contig 40764 bp, 60 predicted proteins | sample 1964341 | NCBI WGS metagenome assembly UMCX01 (sample SAMEA4835979, study PRJEB28245) | human gut metagenome | biome: gut microbiome; material: fecal sample | place: Denmark | collected 2008
AGACAGAATGCTCTTTTACAACTTTCAAATCACTATTTAGTTCGTTACGACAGCGGGTTTATCGTTCGCTTCTTGCACATAACGCGCATGCTTATAAAGCCGCCGTCTCCGCCGACCATCCAAAGCAGCGTATACCATCTAACTTATGCGGACATATAACGACGGTGCGATGCACGCACCTGTTCTTTCGTAACCGTACAATATAGCCGCGTTGTCTCGATCTTTACATGTCCAAGCAATTCTTGCACCTGTTCGATCGGCATGCCCATACGCAGCAAATCCGTGGCGCTTGTCCGCCGGAACCTGTGCGGATGCACATTTTCTACCCCAGCAATGGCTCCGATCCTACTCAAAATATTTCGGATGCCCGCTCTTGTCAGGCGCTGATGTGGCGCCTTTGCGCTCACAAACAATGCCGGGTCATTATCATTTCTGCTTTCCAGATATTGCCGCAGATGTAAATGCGCCCGCGCATTCAGGTACACTTCCCGTTCCTTGTTCCCTTTACCGAGCACAAGCACATCGTCAGCTTGCCAGCTTACATCTTCCCGGTTTAGCTGGCATAGTTCAGATACTCGGACGGCGCTGGAATACAAAAACTCCACGATCGCAAGATCACGTTCCCTTTCGCATGCACAACGCACTTTTTCTAGTTCTTCCGGGGACAGCGGCTTTTTTACCACCTGCCGATATTTTATCGGTTCCAGTCCGTCCACCGGGTTCCGCAGAATCACTTTGCGGCGCTGCAGCCACCGAAAAAAGCAATTAAATACCAGCCGCATATTGTTCAGATATCTGTTCGATACCTTGCGTAACGCACGATACTTGTACATGTACGCAATCAGGTCGTCGTCCTCTATATCTTGCACATTCTTTGCAACATACGAGAGCATTCGGCTTAAATGCAAATTGTACTGCTCTATCGTTCCCGTGGACTTCCCGTTTTGTCGGAAGCCGTCCAGATACATTTTCAGATAATTTAACCAGTTCTGATCCGTTCGCATCAGAGCGGTTTCTTTTTTGCGGATGTCGTATCCGCACAGTTGCACGCGCACTACCTCTTTTAACCGCATCAACTGTTCCTGCGTCAAAATCGCCGTCATTTCGCGCAAAATGTCCATTACAATTTGTTCCTTCATGGCGTTACCTCCTGCCATAAGAATAGCAGAACGCAGCTTCTAAAACAGCTTGTAATGTGGCTTTTCTTCTCCAAACAGCCAGTATCTAAGGTGATCGTCCAAAATCACGGCAATGCCGGAAACAAGCACCCACAGCAGCGAAAACGGCAAGCATATCTGTCCCAGAAGATTAAGAGGCATATTGGAATAATCCCAGACGTTCCAACCAAGCCACAAGTTTACGATACAACCGGAAACAAATTCGATCCCGGTAACCACAAAGCTCCCGATAATGCACTGTTTCCAGAAAGCCATTTTCCACGGAATAACCTCGTTTATAAGTCCGATCAGGTAAAAGCATAATCCACCAACAATAAACATTGTCCAGTGGCTACGACCGCGGGTTACAATTTCCAGAAGTGTATAGATCAGACCGCCGATCATCCACAAGATTAGCGGTCTTACCATTCTCATGTATTCTGCGCCGCAAGCATCGCTTTCAGCGGCGCACTCTGGTACTGCTCTGGAATGTCAGTGCCGTACTGGATCGCCGCCACAGCAACTTTATCTTCGATACTGCGAATGTAAATTCTGAGATCGCGGAAATAAGTCACATGCCATGTCACAAATTCCATAGCCGCGGTTACAATCAGAAGCATATCCGCATTGCTGTAAAATTTGCAGTGCTCCTTTTCATCACTGGTGTGCCAAGGGATATTTTCTGCGCCGGCTGCTACCTGCGTCTGTAACCCCATCAGACTGGTTTGATCCTGCCCGGTAAGCGTAAAGTGTTCGGTTGTTCCATCGCTAAGAGTAACATCCAGCCCGCTTGCAATAACGCTCTGCTGCAGCGTATTCATTTCTGTTACTTTCGCCTCCTGCACTTCCTCTAATGTAGGTACATATTCAAAAGTCGCATGATACACAGTGCTCTCCTTTACCGCTCCGGATTCCGGGATTTCCGGAACCCATCCCACGAATACATAATTCTGTTCCGGTTTCGGCTCTGGGGTAGTCAAATCCGCATAATCCTGCACCACCTGATCTGTCTCGCCGTCTAAACTTCCGCCTACTTCCGCCCGGAAAGAAATTATCTTTTCCGGTTCCGTGTACACGCTTCCATCGTTCGACAGTTCATAGCCGTTTTTCTCCGGACAATTTCGATATACCGTAGTATATGCGCCATATTCTCCGATAAGTAATTCTCCTTTGGCATCTAGATAAGCGTCAAATCCACTTGTATTTGTGGATACAGCGTCACCGAGTGGAAAGGCAAGCGAAACAATATTTTCTTTCGGTTCGATGAGGCATTTTACAAAGTCTTTTGAATTTCGGAATTTAATATATGCCATATCATTTTCCTTTCATAGCAAAAAGAACCCTACTGGGTTCATTTACGGGTTACTTCATTAAGTAGTGATTTAAGCGCCATGAACGACAATGGCGCAATTACTGGCATGGATGCCAGGGAGGATGGCGTGTACATCACATATGTACCTGCAGATGGTGCTGATCCAGTATCAAAAAAATTGGGTAGCAATGGCATTACTTACCTGGGAGATATGCCATACACTTGCACGCAGGATTATGGTGATTGCACATTGCTTACTTTTTGCCACCAAAAAACCGCAACTCAAAATGTTACAATTAAAAATTTAAACGGCTCATATAACATCAAACAGATCGTGCCTGCACATATTGGTGGCACATTGTGTTTTTTAGCAATTGTGGATGTAACAAGCTTGAATAAGGGAGCTACGATCGACACAGAATCATCCGATACCAAACGCGTGTTTATTATTTAAACCCAAAAGCTTTGACGGTAGCACTGCCAGTACCACCAGCTCTACCTAAAATGCTAATTGCACCTGTAATATTTTTTAATATAACCAGATGGATTGCAACTTCGTCGCTGCTCGTTGTATGGGACCATCCGAGCTGATCAAGAATTTCACATCCAGATATCTCGGTGAAATTTCCGGACTTTCCTTTTTGGAATGTTGCGCATATTGCAATATATTCATATCCGGATAAATCGGTAGAAGATTTAACCTCAAATACCTGAGCTGTATTTGTCGAAAAATATTTTGATATATCCACGACCAGATCAAAGTTTGCAAGTTTGCCATATAGCTCAGACACCATAGATTTTAAACTCATTTCGCCGTCTCCTGTTCCTAATTCACTAATTAACTGAGCAACTGGTTTCGCGCCTGACACGAAACCCTCCTGGTTTACTGCCGCCAGCGTTTTGTAATCATCAATCACCCGCGCTTGATCGACGCTCTCGTTGATCGCTTTATTCATCTCGTTCACCTGTGCCTGCCCGAAAGTATTTCCAAGCTGGTCGTAGGTGGTCGCATCCTCTAATGTGTATGTACCATCATCGTTCTGTGTAATGGTCCATCTTCTTTTCCCGTTCATGGATTCATTCAGGATATCATCCATAAAGTTCGTAGGCAGTACCTTTTTTGCCATTTTATTTCAGTCCTCCTTTTTCCTTTCCCAACGTGTAAGGGAGCCGGTACATCGTCGGCTCGCTGGTAAGTTCTTTCACTGTCACCGTGATCAGGAACTTTTCCGATGTGCCAACAGGATTTTTCGACACAGTAACTTTTGTGATTGCGATTCCCACAGACACACCTCCTTACAATACAGCAATATGCACTTCCTCTACAAATGTCTCATTTGTAATGTGATATGTAATAGTCAGCTTATACCGTCCTTTTTGCATTGGCGCTATAAGTGCATCTAAAACATGTTCATCAATAACCACATTGCCGCTGTCTTCCGGATCGTTTGCGCCATCCTTCGTAAGGACATACGACGCGCTCGATATGTCAAAATCTTCCTTTTTTCGCGAGACTACAAGCAGCCGGATATGCTTGCTTTCTCCATAATCAAATGTCGCCGTCATGCGCATGCCCTCCCGAAAACTACTTTGCAACAGCTGCACGCTGTACGGGAACGGTTCCAATTTTACCGTAAGCGCACCGAGGTCAACTGTCAGGATGTATTTTGTACAAAACGTCTCATTTCCCGCTTCATCAACTGCTGTCAGCTCCACAACGTAGGCACCGCTTTTTACGCGGGGGATTGCAGTTACCCACAATCCTCCCGCTTTGCGCTCAAAAATGATGGTCTCGCCGTTTACTTTTCCTGTCAGCTTTACGACCATATCAGTTTCCTCAATCTGTTACGGATACGGAAATGATATAGGTCTTGCCTGCATCCACAGGGTTCGGGGTGATGGTAACTGCAGAAATAGCAGGTGCGACAGTATCCAGATACAGATTTCTGGTAACCGTTGTGGTAACGCCGGATGCGCTTGTGGAAACAAACGTAACAACATTCTTGCCTTCTGCTGCCAGATCGAAAGTTCCGGAGAACTTGCCGTCCGTAATTGTCACATTCTGTGCGATTCCGTTGCCCACCTTTACAGTCAGCTTCGCGCCGTTTGTGGTACCTGCGAAGCTTACCGTCTTCGCCTTGAAGTAAGCACCCTCTGCAGGACTGGTGATCGCAAGGTTCGGAGCAGTAGCCAGCACGTTAAAGGTCAGGGTCTTTGCACCTGCTGCGTTGCCGTCATTATCGGATGCGGTTACTTTTACGGTATGTGCTCCATCGACAAGGGCTGTTGCAACAGTATAAGTAAAGGTGTAACCGTTTGTGATTGCCGAATTGGTAAGTCCCGTAACTTCCTTGTCGTCGATGTACAGTTTCACAGTGCTTGCTGCTACACCGGAATCTTCATCAGTTACATTAAACGTAATGGTGGGCTTGTTGTTTGCAGTAAGCTCGCCGGATGTAGGTGCGGTAATCGCAATAATCGGCGCAACCTTTTCCTTTACGGTCAGGCGCAGCTTCGACCCAAGCGTGCTGTGTGAATCATTCACCGTGGTTGTATTTCCTGCCAAGTCCTCCGCGGTTACAGATACCGGATAATAATGCCCAGTCTGCTTATAACTGGATTTCGCCGGTGCTGTGATCGTTGCCTCATATTTCCCTGTCGAGCTGTTCAGTGTAAGGACTGTTGTTACGCCGTTAATGACGGCTTTTACCTGTTTTACTCCCATTTATTTTACTCCTTTCAAGCTGCCCAAGCGTATACTCAGGCGTGGTAATGTTTTTTTATGGTTCTGACCAATTTCATATAGCCGCAATGTTGCAGATTCGATTCTGTTCAGTTCGCTGCTGTCGATAAATGGTCCATTGTCAAAAAATGTTTTTGTTGTCCCTATAACCTTGTTATAGGATGTCTGGTTTATTGCATCGAGGTTTCGTTCAAACACATTAAATTCCCGTGCATAATACCAGCTGGAATAGTTCTTTTCTTCGCCCATGCTTTCCAGCGTAAGCGGGGCGTAAATCTCATTCACCAGTTCTCCCAGCACTGCCAGATTATTCCGGATACGATTGTAGGATTCCGGGTTAAGTCTGTCTTTTGTCGGGTCCCAGTCCGTTTTCGGTTCTATCCAGCCCATTTGTTCCTCCTGGCTTTCATTTTCCCTTCCCAGCTCCCCTTATAGGTAAGCTGTACTTCATGCGCGCGGATCAGCGCGGTATCCAGATTCTCTCGCTGCAGATAAAACAGATCGTTTGCGTCTACACGCGGGTCACCGCGGTACTTAAATTCATACTGCAGGTTGTTCCGGTAATATCCCGCGATCCACTCTTCCAGATCAGCAGCGTGCATGTCGGTGCTAACAAGCTGGTTTTTCCATTCTTTTTCTGCCCCAATCGTATCGTGCTGCACCCTGTAATTTCCTTCATAGACCGTGTATTTATGCCCTTTCAGGGTGTATTTCACGGTCGTAGACTGGCTCACGCCTGAAAACCGCAGTTTTACATAATAACTGTAGCTTTCTGCAATTTCGCAGTTTATTCCCTCATGATCCAGCTCAACCGCATAGCCGTATGCCGGATCACTCATTGTTATTTCCAGCTCCTGCCCGTCCGCGTCCACGATTATGTCCCCGCTACTCAGGTCTTCCACTGCCTCTGTCTCTGCGTAAATCCATTTCTTTACGGTCAACGCCTTTAATCTGGTGTCTACCGTTCCGATTGGCGTATTTCCCAGCAGCTCCCGATCATCCAGAACATAATCCGTAACGTTTCCGAGCTGCAGCTTGTCCAGCGTCACACGGCTGCCCGGAATGGATTTTGTAAAAGTAATTTCCATCCGGTCAAAAAGCTGCAGCTCCTCGTCCAGCACTGCATTCAGGTCAGGGGTTGCCACGGTATAAACATCTACCGCTTCGCCGTTGTAAAAGGTACGAACAACAAACTCCTGTGGTGCAACCGACCGAAAATCCAGCTGCAGCCCATAGCAGGTATATCCTGCTTCCAACACAACATCTATTTTCGGCGGTGGGTCAAAAGTGCCACCTGCACCAGCTACAGCATCGCTCACATATCCGATCGACAGATATTCTGTATTTTCCGGCAGGAAGTACATGCTCCCGTCTGTCGTGGAAAAGTCTCTGCTTCCCATTGCATACGTGTCTACAGGATCATCCGTGAGGATATTTTCCACCCGGCTGAATGCCGTTTGATTTTCTGAATTTGCATTCACATCAGGCAAAAAGGAAGACCGGAGGGTTATCTTTTTCCTCCGGTCTTGCGTCATAATGCAACGTCCCGCATTTGCGATCATCTGCAGTGCTTCTGTATGTTTTACAATGGGGATTGGATTTTGTACCGCTACCTTTTTCAGGTACGGGTCGATAAAATATTCTCGCGGGTCTACTTCTGCATCCGTGAGCACGTCCTCTGCCAGCGCGTACAGGCTAATCCCGTCCGGGTGATAAGTGCCCTTGTGGTATTTCCCGGTCATATTGTCAAATCGGTCTGTCGCCGTGAACTTTGCCTTTTGATCGTCTGCCGACCATTTTTTAAGGTATCCGTTAAACGGGTCGAGCCATTCGATTTTGCCGTCGTTATTTACATCATATCCAAAATACGCCCGAATCTCCTGCCCGGTTTCCAGAAACCGCACAGCACTTTCTGGGTTGTCCGCGTTGTAATAACGATCCAGATTCCCGATCGTCACAGTCATGTCCTGCGACGGAAGTTTTTCCGAAATCGGGGATACAACGTCCTTATAAGTAAACGCTTGCACTTCCTTGTCCGTATACACATTCGCAATCCCGCAGATAAATTCTTTTACACGCAGCCGTCCAGCGCCGTTGACCATTTTGGTAGGCGTAATGATCAGATACGTCGTCCCGTAAAATACATCTTCGGTTACCCATCGACTTTTCTCGTTTCCAGTGTACGCATGCGTTCCCTGATCGTTCGTAACTGTAAAATCAACCGGATAGCATTCTCCGAAGTCTATCGTAAGCCCTTTAATATCCAGTCCCTCATGCTCAAACACTACATATAAGGTCCCGGATAAATCCTGCGTCACGATGCCCTGATTAAAAAAATCAGCGGTCGGTGATTCCGGCAGAAAGTACATGCTGCCGTCCGTCTTTGCGAAATCCTGTTCAGCGGTGGCATAAATATGGTCTACCGGGTAGGAATCGAACGGTTTATTCGCATCCGCAAAATATACGAAATTATTCCGATTATCCTGCGCAGATACAAGCTTTTGTGCATCTTCGTTTATGATCCCGAGATATACCTTTATATAGCCGATATTCCGCCATATCTGTTTCATGGAGGTCTTATATTCTTTTGATACATGCTGCATTCCTCATACCCCGCAATCAATAATGTTTACTTTGCAGTTCCGGTATCGTGTCGGCTTGTCCTCATCATCGATCCAGTACGGCTCCGCGCTGCGATCCCCCGGATACATCTTTAAGGTTATCCAGTCCTGTGTGATGGGATCCGGAAAGGTTACCGGCACGCCAAAGCCTTCGCGGAACTTTTTTAAGATAAACGACCACTGTTCTGCCGACAGCATAGGCCACTTCAAATTGTTGATTTTATACTGATCTCGGCTGATTCGCTGCCCGACAACCTCCGCCTTTGTGTCCCTGGCAGAGTTTACAGGAGTTGTGACAATTATGTTCAGTCCTCTTTCCGGATAAGGAAATTCCTCTCCGTCTACATAGATGTATGCCACAAATTACTCACCTTCTTTCAAAAAGCGGGACGCTTTCGCGCCCCGTTATGTGAATACAACCCCGTTTCTTGCTTCTCTTTCCCGCATGGCTTTAATGCCCTCTGCGGTATCAAAGACGATTTCAGGATCCCGATCATTGATCTTTTCCAGCAGTTCGATCACCCGCACCAGCAGTTCTGCCAATACTTCGTTACCGTTTGCAACGCCCGCCGTAATACCATCGACAATTTGATCGCTGTTTGCGACCGCCGGTCTTCTTCCGATGCGCCCAACCATTTCCGGTCCCGCTTCGTTTGCAATAAACAGGCTGCCTCGATCCGGGAAACCGCCGTCTTCAAATCTCGGAATGCGGCCAAAGGAAACATTTCTTACCTGAAAATCAAAGTCAAGCATCTTTCCCAGCGGAGATTCATTTAACTTAGCCAGTAAAGCATTGATGCCATCCAGCGCGGTATTTAGCATACTTTCCAGCGATGAAATTACATTGTTCAGGACATCAACTACCTTGTTCGCAAGCCCTTTAAAGCCCTCGTAAATTCCATTTTTCAGGTTTTCCCCGAGCTTTTGCCAACGTTCTTTTGTAAACCACGGTGCAACATGCTCGTCCCACCATTTCTGGATGTCCGTTTTCCACTGCAGAACTGTTTCATCCCACTTCTTTTTGAAAGACGTTTTTATGTTTTCCAGCATCATCTTCCATTTTTCAGTGTCAAACCAAGGTTTTACATGTTCGTCCCACCATGTAACGATAGCGGTATTCGACCACCAGTCTACAAGTTCATCCCATTTGGTCTCAAAACTTATTCTGATGTTTTCCAACAATTCCGACCATTTTTCTTCGGAGAACCACGGTGTTACGTTTTCTTCCCACCATGTATAAATTGCTGTGTTTTGCCACCAGTCCACAATTTCAGCCCATTTGGTTTCAAAACTGGTCTTCACATTTGTAAAAAGCTCTGTCCACTTTTCTTCTGTGAACCACGGTGCAACTTCGTTTTCATACCAGTTCGAGAATTTATCGCCAAGATCATTAAACCATTGATCCCACTCTGCCTGATCCGCTTCCCGGCTTGCGCGGTTGTTCGCCTGCCATTCCAGAAACTTATTTTTCCACTCTTCGACCCAGCTAAAATCAGCATTTTCATACGGATTATAAGCGTCGTTCTCGCCCTGAATGTTTCCAACTCCGGTCGAGTCATGCCCGTAAATCGCCCAAGGACTGTTTGCACGTTCCTGCCGATTTTTTGAATGAAATGCTTTCCAGCCGTTTTCTTGAATGTACTCAATATCTTTTTTCCAGTTCTCGTATGCTTCCACACCGATCATGGTTACGGTAATGCCCAGCGTAATCCAACCGAGCCCTTTTAGCACAGGCAAGGTTTCCTGTAAGAATTTGATTGCATTGTACGCAGCAGAACCTACCTTAAAAGCAAGCACAGATGCCTTAAATGCAATAAATGCTTTCGCAAGATTTTCGATTCCTCTCGCAACGTCTTCCGGCTGGATTTTATCCATCCAGTCCGCCAGATGATCCAGAAAATTGTTCAGTGTTTCGCTATTCAGAAAATTCGCTGTCAGGTTGGACAGCTTTTCCAGAAAGATCAGCAGTCCTTCGCCAACTGTTTCTGCAAATGGTTCCAGTCGATCCCAGAAATCAGATAAATTTTGCCGGATTTGCGCCCAGTTTACTTTATCGTTAAATTCTTTCAGGATTCGAAGAAGATCAGGCAGCCCTTTTTCAATCGTCCATTCCCCCAGCGGCAAAAGCACCTGCACATAGAAATCCGATATCACACCGGACAATGCGCCAAACACGGGGATCAAAGACTTTGTGTACTGCGCGATCATCTCCATCAATGGCTTAAAGTTCAAGCCTGCCGACCAATCCACGGTAGCGTCTGCAGCCTGCCGGATGTTGTAAATAATTACCGCAAAAATATCGCGGATGTTTTCCAGCGTTCTCAGACCTGCGTTGTTTGCGTTCCACGCTTCGCGGAAATTCTTCGCCAGATTTCCGACCACCAGACCGATATCCCCGATAATATGCAGGATATCCGCAAACATTGCGATTGTGGCTTCCTGGTTCCACATCGTCAGAAAATCTCGTCCGATGTCCTGCACCAGCTTTTTGACCTCATCCAACGCATACTTCCAGGAATCCATTACGAACTGACCTTCCCGGTTCCATGCTTCTTTCAGAGGTGCAAATAATTTCGAAAAGAAATCTTTGATCTTGCCCGCCAGGTCTTTGTACTGGTTTTCGATTGGAACTTCTTCGAACATGTCGCCCGGATTCAGCCCGCCGGATGCTCCCGAACCAGATTTCTTCTGGATCACGTTCAGCTCGTCGATTCCGAGTGTGGCATCTTTCGCAGCTGCACCCGTCTTTTTCAGGCTCGCCGCATAGTCTTTATAGGCATTCGTTGCCTTTATGACGGTGCCTTTTCCGGTCAGTGCTGCGAACAGCTGTCCGATCGCCGTTACCGCCATCGTTGCAAGTTCAATGATCTTAATCAAAGCCGGGGCAAGTGCTTCCAGCAAAGGTGCCGCTGCCGCTGCGACCGCATTTTGCAACTGCCCCAATGCAGACCACAAACCAGATAACGCCACGTTGGCTTCGTCGCTGTACTGTGCAAGATTTTGAAATCCACTTCCCAATCCGCTAAACACGCCAGAAAATGCCCGCGACAGGATGGAAAACCGAAGTAGATTCGTAATCCTGCTCACATGCCTGGATAAGTTTCCCGTACTTGCACTGCAGCTATCAATCCGGCGTTTGGTCTTGGTAAATCCGCCGATAATTCCGCTGATTTTTGCATCCACTCTGGACAACAACCCAGATACTTTCTGCAACCCGTTCCGCCATTTTTCGAAGCCGTTGCCTTTTTCAGTCGCTTTTCCGGCAGCATCCAGCTGTGCCTGCGTCTGTGCTGCCTCGCCGGTCAGTCGTTCTAACTTCTCGTTGGCAAGCTGCAGTTCCCCGTTCAGTTTTTGCACTTCTGCGGTGCTTTCCGGATTCATCCGGGCTTCGTTCAGTCGTTTTTGTAGGGATGCTACTTTATCTTCCAGCACAGCCTGTTTCGGAGCGATTTCATCCAATTGCGCAGACAAATTTTCGAACACGCTTGTTGTCGGCATGTCCTCCATATCTCTGTACTTTGCCAATAACGCTTCGTATTCTTTGTCTACCACCGCAAACTCTTTCTCTGCCGCCCTTAACTGCACTTCCAAATTTGCAATGGTCGCATTTCTGGCGTTTCCAGACTGTAAATCAAGCAGCTTCCGCCGCAGGTTGTCGATTTTAAAGCCCTGCTGGTCGATCGCTTCCTGCTGCCGCTTTAACTTCGCAGTAAGGTTGTCTACTGTCTTCCCAGCGTTCCCCGTGTTCGCCTTCCCGACGATGCTGTTCACGCGGGACATACAGCGGTCAACGATCGCTTCTGCTTTCTGGGTTTTCTGTGCGACTGCATCCATTTCTTTTTTGTATTTGGTTGCACTCGCATCGATAATGACCTGCAGGCGTTCCAGTGTCGTCCCTGACATCAGCTTTCCTCCTTTCCACTGTGCGCCTGCCGCCAGAGTCGGTTATGCTCCTCCGCAAATCTGCGCATTCTTTCGTTTCGTTTTATCAATTCTCGATCTACTTTTTCTGTCTCTGGGAATAATGTAGGGTAAAAATGTTGTACTGTACGGAAATCGCTGTCTTTTTCTCCCCACACTGCATCCCGGATTTGCAGAGCCAATACCTGCAGGCTCAAAGCCCGCACCTTAAACGCTTCACTTTTTTCTTTCTGTCTCCGTTCCTCACGCCTGCGATACGACTCGATCAGATCAATCACTTCCGCAAGGCTACATTCCCAGAAAAAAGACGGGCTGTATCCCATGTCCAGAAACTTCGGATACAGCTCGTCCAGTAACTCGCTTACAGTTCTTTGCGCATTTCCGCCAGTGACTCGGACATTTCCGCCGCCACCGATTTCGATAAAAAACCGCTCACCAGGAATACTTCCAGATATACGTTGGTAAAGAAGCTCAGCAGGTCGCCACCTTCATGCTCGTATTTGTCATACAGGGACTCCATATCCTTTGCAGATACCTTATGCGTCCACGGCTTCATCGCCGTGTGTGCAACATCCAACATAACGGTCAGCGGTGGCATCCCACCCTTGAACGACATCAGCTCCATGATGGAGCCTTTATATTTCGCTTCCAGCTCTTTGACACCTGCAGTCTGCAGCTTTAACCTGTAAGTCTCTCCACCGACCTCCCAGATTGCAAAAGGATTTCTCTGCGGCGCTTTCTTTTCTTCCTGCACCGCAGCATTTTCTGTAGGCTGATAAGTTTCATTCTGCATAGGCATCTGCGAACCAGGTGTTGTATTTCCAAAAAAGTCCATTTATGTTGCCCTCCTTTACGCCGGATCGGTGAATGTAAGTTCGCTCTGCAGTGCCATCGTTACATCAAACTCAATAACGCCGTTGACACCGCCTCCTGTTCTTTTCACAGAGGGCTGTGCCGCAAACTCGATTTTCGTTCCATCCGGATCAGTCTCTTCGAAATAATAGGTCTTCTTCGATGCTTCCATTTCGCGGAATTTGCGGTAAGAGCTTTCCGCCGAGCTGTTGTCGTACTTGAACTTATAGACCATATCGCCCGGATCACCGATGCCCATTTCATACTGTTTTACCTTGTCTTTTAAGGTAGTGTTTTCTACCTTTTCAGGATCAGAACCAATTTCAGGGATTTCCTTTAATCCTGCAAGATCTGTATAGCTTGCGCCCTCTTTGGTTTCTTTGTAGCCTAAAGCTGCTCCATTTGCCAGCATTTCGCATTCCTCCTTTAATAATTGTTGCCGTTCCAATACACAATATCGGAATCCATGTCAATAATACCTTCATATCGCATCTGTTTATGTCGCATGCCGGATGGATCCGGGACATCGCTGCAGCCGGTTCGCACCAGCCCGAGCGCGGCAATGGCAGCATCTACAGCCTGCGCCGTCTTAGATGTGCTTTCAAAGTCCCAGATGTCAATTCGGTAGCGGACAGATGCTTTATCTTCTTTGTTTGCGGTACGCTCATACACCCTGTTTTCCTCTTCGGTGTACTGGATCGCCGGAAGGCTTACCCATGTTGTCGGGTATACGTCCGATACGTTGCCGCACACAGTCTGCAACGCCGCAAACACTTCGTCTTTTACATTTTTCACAGTTTCCTTACCTCTTTTCTCAGATCGGCGGACAAGCGCCGGATAATCTCGCCCTCGTTGTTTTTCAACGCCGGGTACATAAACGGGCGCGCTGCCTGCCCTCTGGTGTAATATCCGATTACCTTGTCGCCGTCTCTGGCAATTCCAAAGCCATAGGCCTGCGCCGCTTCCACGGACATTGCATCCGCCGGTATCACCCAACCGCGCTGTTTGTACACCGGTTGCACATCCGGAGATATTCCGGCGTGGTGGGCTTCTCCGTTTGGACCCGTACCAAACTCCACATATGACGCATACCCTTTGTTGGTGTAGCAGATCGCAACCATCCGATCAGAGTATGTTTCCATTTGTGTCAGGATGCTCTGCCGTAGCTCACCGCCGCCGCTTCCAAAACGTCTTACAGGCGCCTCTTCTTTCGCTGCAGCTTGCACAAGCGCAATTTGTCTGCCGAGGCTTCCACGCAGCCCGGCTGGAATCCGGGATAACTCAGACATCTGCCTGCTCAGATCCTCAAATTCCACCTTCAAATCTGCGTTCCACCTCCAACACAAGATGTCCATAAGGATAAACCGCCACGACTTTATAATCCGGTTCCTGATCCGGCGCGGAATAAATACAGATACCGTCGTTCACGGACACGGAGAAGCCGTCATCAAACTCGTACCGTACTTCTCCGTTCTCCATAAGCTCCCGATAGTCTCCATCAAGGCGTAAATTCCGGATGTTCGGCAAACGGATTCCGTAACGTTCCGCCTGCAGCTTTCCGCCACCTGCCCACATTTCCGCAAAAAAAGAAGACGGCGTGCCATATTCGATCGTGGTCACGCCCTCCTTATCTTTTACCGGAATCGCACGCCTGTGATTGCATTCAATCAGTCGGTTCCGTCTCAGTCTCATAGACCCGTCCTCCTACTCTTGCCAGCCTGTACCGGTTCAGGATGTCATATATTTGCTTCGGTGCATTATCGAAGCTGTAGGATTCGCCGGATGCGCTCCTGCTGCTCTCACCCTCTGTCCCGAGCCGGTTATATGCAATCAGCGCCAGTTCACGGACGGTATTATCAAGCTGCGGGATCATCCGTGTTCTGTTCGTGTAGGACAGGACAAACTGTTCTGCATCCTCCAGCAGTACGGTCAAAATAACGCCGTCCTTTTCTCCGGTAAGAACCTGCAGTTTTTCGATGTTGTCCATCAGATCACATCCTTTAATACTGCCAGAAGTTCCTCTTTATTCAGTCCAGAGGTTCCATCCAGCCCTTTCCTTTTTGCCAGCGCACGCAACGCGGAAACACTCATTTCTTCCAGCGCTTCCGTCTGCTCTTCGCTTTCTTCCTGCGGTACAGGGTCCATTTCCTCGTATCCTTCCGCTTTCAGTTTCCGGATTCTTGCAGGATCATCGGTTTCCCGCTCCACATTTTTAAAGATCAGCCGCATATCAGCCCTCCGCGTCTTTGATGTTCAGGAAGATACTGTCCAGTTTGTTGTCCAGCACCCAGATGTCATGGAATCGTCTGTAATCCATCTGCCATGCGTTCAGTTTCTGGTTTGTCATAGGATCAAAGATTCTCATCACATCCTGTTTGGTAACTGCAATCGGCGTAGTTCTGGGGCAGATAAAGAAGTTCAGGTCTTTTGCAGCATCACCTTTCTTGTAACCGCCAATTTCCTGCCCGACAGTCTTACCGTCCAGAATCTTAATAGCGCTGTACATCCGGTTGGATGGTGTGGAAATGATCGGCACGCCATCCACAGAAGGTACCTGCGTATCAATGCCGCCCTTAGCAAATGTCACCGACGTAATCTTTCCTGCAAGTTCCAACTCCAGCTCCATAATAAAGTCAGGGGTTGCGTGGCATACCAAAGGACCATTATACAGGTCTCTTACTGCCTTAATACCCTCTTTCAGTTTTCTCAGCGCAGAAGTGCTTGCAGCGCCCGGGGTATAGCCGTATTCGATCATGCCCGCTTTCTTTGCGGTAATTGTTTCTGTTGCAATTTTAGAAATACGGTATGCGTCGATTTCCGGAATTACAAAAGTTCTCTGAAATTCCCCCATAACTGCGGCTGCAGTGGTCACAAAATTGTTTTCGTCGACATCCATCGGGTCAAGCTGGAACATTCTTCCTCTGTCCTGCGTCATTTTCCTGGTTTCGTATTCCAGAGTAACGCCGCCCTGCTGGTAGCCGTTGTCTCTGTCGTAATCCGCAAGCCCCTGCACAGACATCTTCGGAATCTTGATCTCCGCGCCGCCGCTGTACTTAACCTGTCCTGCGTTTCCGTCCATCCATCCGGTTACAGCTTCTCTCACTGCAGCTTTATCCAGAGTCTTCTGGAACAGTGTTGCAGTCGCTAATGTGTTAATTGCCATTCTTTATTTTCCTTTCCGGGTTAGTACCCCATCATAATTTTTTCAACTTGCGCAACCAGATCATCTCCCTGATCACCTGCCTTTTTCGGCGGTTTCCCGCCTTTAAGCTTTTCTTCTACTGCAGCTTCCACGGCTTCCTGAAACGCTTTTTCGACCGCTGCCATAGAGGATTTACAGCTTTCCGCATCCGTATAGTTCAAAATTTCTGCCAAACCGAGTGGCAGCTTTTTCTCGGTAAGGGTATTTTTTGCTTCTGCCATCAGCTCCCGTTTGGTAATGCTTGCTTCCCGGTCTGCAAGTTCCTTTTCGTGCTTCTGTGCCAGATACTGCGCTTTTTCCTCTTTTGTCATTTTGGAGAGTTTTTCTGCTTCGGACAGCTTATCATTCGTCAGCAGTTCCCATTTCTCACGGGCGTTTCCTACTGCCGTTTCAACCGCCTTATTCACTCTGCGGTCAAACTCTGCCTGATTTCCATTTTTCAGGAAATCGTCAAAGCTCTGCCCACTGCTCCCGCTTCCTCCATCGCCTGTACCACTTCCATCCGATCCGCTTCCGGAACCACCGCCGTTTCCGTCTCCGGCACCAGCACCGTCTCCCTCCGCAAAAAACTGAATATTCAGTGGGTATTTGCATACTGCTTTTGCAAATCTGTTTTTCATGTCTTTTCCTTTCTGCCCAGCCTATTCGTATTCACGCCCGGGCCATTCAGTTTATGGAATCTGCTTCTTTAACGTCTGGCAGAAAAAGACGCAAAAATAAGACGCTTCACCCTGCGTCCCAGAGGGAGATGTTTGGATCACCTATTCCTTTCCCCTGCCTGCTGCCTTCTCAGTTTCCTTTACCGCCTCAGCAACGCCGTCATGGATCAGATACTCTGCTCTTTCTTTATCTACTTCCAGAACAGTTCCGACTTCAATGATCTCTTTCAGTCTGATGTCGCTGTAACGTTTGATACATTTCACTTTCACCGCTCTCACCTCCCTCCGTTGCGCTGGCGCAATTATTCTTCGTAAATGACATCTAATCCATAGGCTACTGCTGCATCATGCTCTAATCTGCATCCTCTGGCATTTTCCCATCCTTTACAGAAATATGCAGCATGGCACAAGCTCATATTCTCCAAGGATTTTGCAAGAAAGCATAAAGGAATCTGCACAACTCCGCGTTCTTTCATTTTTTCTTTGCTATACCATTCATCTGTAAAAAGGGTATTTACAATTTCATATCCCTTTTCTTTTAATGCATTGATTGCTTTTTCTCTGGTTGCAATAATTTCTGCGTCAGTCTTTCCAGCCATTGGCTGTGATAACATTGCCTTCATGTTCTTCTCCTCCTACATTTTAAAACACTGATTTTCAAATTTCTTATAAGCATCCAAATATAGTTCCTTTTTATCGCCGTTGTATGTCAGTTCGTAGTACATGCCATCCGGAACTGTAGTGCTAAGCAGTGCTTTGTTGTTCTGTAATGCCTTGCAACTCCACACTAAATAAACGTCATTTACATGTATCTGTTGCCGATCTGTCTTATCCATATGTGCATTGGTGTACTCAGCTACCTTTGCTTTACACAGTCTTAAAAATTCTTCATTTTCCATGTTGCTCTTCCTCTCTTTCTTAAAAATGGGTATAAAAATACCACCGGTCTTTTGACTGGTGGTATTTACTCCTTATGATTTTTGCATTCCATACAAATCCGCTTGTAGTCCGGTATACATACAACTTCCTTTGGTACTCCCCAGTCAGGAAGCAGCCCCTCGACATTCATATGGATATCGTAGCAGATCGTATCATCAATCTGCTTTTTCAGGATTGGGCACACAATCGTTCTTTCCTGCATACTTTTCTACAACCTCCCTGATTTTTAAAGTATTTCCATCAAATTCTCTACTTGAAAAAGATGTCCTGATGCTCTTGTTTTCTACATCCACATACGTTGCCCCGTCTTTGCTGTAATAATTTACAAACCTGCCATTCCATCGGGTAAGCGACACATCAGATTCCTTTATAAATCGTTCCGCCTCTTCACGGCTGACCATGTGGGAACGCTCTGCATTAATGTGATCCGTATCATAGGTATATCCAGAAACATCGAGCTTTTCAGGGTTTACTTTTGCAACTCCTTTTATTCCGGCTTCTTTCAGTGCTGTTTGAACAGCGTAATCCTGTCGGGTATTCCCTGGATTGTTTTTCAGGTAAGCCTTTAAGGATTTAAGCTTTTTCCATCTCTCAGGTTCATTATACTTCAAATTCTGGAAATCCTCCAGATTTTTCGGCATGTCGTCGCCGATGATTGCCCGATACCGTTCAAGCTGCTTCCGGTCAGAATATCGGTTTCTGATCTTCTTTTCATTCAGCTCTGCTTCCGAATTTCCGACTACATAGGTCTGATACCATTGATCGTATGTCATGCCAGCGGGCACATGGATTTCTTTTCCGGTCGCCGGATCGATTGCCCTGCGGGTCAGCCGGGCTAAATCCTCGTCACTCAGCGCCGCTGTAGTGGTTGACCTGCACCACGGGTGCATCGGCGGAGCGTTTACGCCTGTCTGCTGATCCGCAACCCTGAATACTTTGCCGTCCAGCTCCCGGCAGATTTTTGATGTCCGTAAATCCAGCGTTGCCAAATACCGATAATACTCAATTTCAGCGTCCTCATAGCTCAGCATGTCCATCTGGGTACATAGATGACAGGATTCTGTTCGGATCAGTCGTCTTGCATAGCTTGCGCCCACAGCAAAGCGCTGCGCAAATACCTCTGCCGCTTCCCGGTCTGTCCTTCCCGTTACCAGGCTTAACAGTAATTCCTGTTTCAGGTCGTCAGCAAGCTTCTGGGTGTTGCCCCATATTCGCTCGGAGTAGTTTGCACCGCTCCACCGGCTGTTAATAACACGCTCTATCATCTTCGGGGAGATATACCCAAAGGAATAGGCAAGACCGGTCTGCCCCTGCAGATCGAACACAGAATGATAATATGCGTCTGATGCCAGCTCTAAATACCACGCTTCGTGCTCGATCTGCTCCTGCTTATAAATGCTCTGCATAACCTGATCCAGATTGCCATACATCCGCTGCAGCCGTTCCAGTCTTGCCCGGTATGCCGGAGCTTCCAGCTCTCCAAGGAGCTGTTTGCGCTTTTCGCTGTTCCCTTCCTCCGTCGCCTGCCTCAACAGCTGTTTTAATTCGTCGATATCTCCCGGCGTTCTGATCTGGTTCAGAAGCCGTCTTGCATCCGCTTCGCTTAGACCGTTCTGCTTCCGGTACCGTTCAAAGATTGTATCCATCTTCCCGGCAAAATACCGGGATGCCTGCAGATACAGCTTTGCGATGCTACCCGCCCGCTCTTCCGCTCCAGCCATATACTCAAACATCTGCTGCGCTTTCCGGCGCTCCCAGTAGTCACTCATCTACATTATCCTTTGGCGGTGCATCCGGCGGCGTATTGCTGCCGAGCCCGAACATGGCTTGCTGCTTTTCCAGATTCTCCTGCTCTTCTTTTTCCACAGCTTTCAGCTCTTCGTCCACATCATCCACAAAAGGAACCTGAGACAGCAACGTTTTCCGGCTTACCTTACCCCACAGGTTACTTACGATCTGACTAATTTCCAGCAGATTTTTCGGCATCGCGCGGGTAAAGGTCGGCGTAATACCTGTAATATCTACCGCAATCCCCTTTTTAGAGAGGAAATTGGCAAAAATACGGAGCCGCTTACGCAGCCCCTTGCGGTAATACCTCGTTTTAATCTTCGTAATGTTTTCCATCCCCAGGAGCTTAAACTCCATCGCTACGCCCGACACATTGCCGCCAAACGATTCATCGGACATGCACGGAATGTGGGAAAATTTGTGGATATCCTGCTCGATTGCCTTTTTCAAGATCTCAACACCGGATTCGTCAAACGTCCGCGTTATGTATTCCGCCCTCGCATCCGCAGGCATTTCCAGCAGCCTATCTTCTTTTAACCGCTGTGGTGCAGTCCTGCCGTCTGCATCTTTTCCCTCTTCGTCCCCCAGCATAAAGCCATATAGGGCAAGGATCGCATCTACAAACTGTTCCTTATCCGTCACACGGTCGGACATCAGCGCATTGTACGCGTCGATCAGCGGGATCTGCAGCTCATAGTCTCCAATGCCAAGCTTGTTGTTCTGGTATGCAACGATCGGCACTTCGTCCATGTAGTGCGGTTCTGGCTCTTCCATCAGCGCCTGTGGTCCCTCGATATCCTCAATGTCCAGCACATACCGGAAATTCTTTGTAACGACGGTGGCGACGTATATAATTTTTGTATCGTGCCCGTCGTCCTTACGAATGGAGTAGTACACCGCAAACAGCTCATTTTCTTCGATGCTGTCGTCGTATACCATAAAGGTATTTTCCGGGGACAGATTCTTGATAATCAGATCGGTTTCGCCCTCTTTTGCGTAAATATACTCAAAAGCGAGCCCGTAAATAGACAAATCCAGACCGTTATCCCCGTCCGCCTCGTCTGCCCCGGCAAGTTCCAGCGGCTCCGTCAGTGCAGCGATGTCTGCGCTGCTCTTGTAGGATACCGGATTCCCAATAAAATAACTGGATGCCGTGTCCGCAATGTCCTTTGCATGGTTACACACCAGCTTATTTTTGCGCTCCGCTTCATCCAGTATCTTATGCTCGCCTTCATAATACCTTTTCTTTTTTGCAAGCTTCTCTCTAAACTTCTGATGCTTCATAATCAACAGCCGGATTGCCTGCTTATCCGGCGCTGTTTCGTCCCACTTGTCCGCGGGCATTGTAAACTTATACATCCCTATCACCTCGCTTTAATCAAAGCCGTATTTTGCTCTATTTTTCACACGCCCTGTCCGCTTACTCAGAATTGTATACACAAAATATCTTACTGCGTCCATCGCGTGGTCATTTTCTTTTACCGGTCTGTCCTCGCCCCGCTGTGCTGCTTTTTCATCCCAGATGTAGGATCCAAATTCCATGATCGTATTGATGCAGGTATCGCAAAATACCAGCAAGCCCATGTTAAGCATGGAGGCAACCTCTCGTATGCCATCCTCCACATCGTTGTCTGCTTTCAGGACACGATATCCACGTTTCCCCAGTTCCGCGATAAAAGAAGCGGCTGCCGGGTCTACAATCACTGCTCTGATCGGGACGCCATCCAGCCACTTTTCAAAATCATCTGCATATTCTCCATCTGTTTTCTGTTTCCCTTTCGCACGTCCGGAATAATAATATTCCCGAACGCAGTACCATTTCCCGTTGTTGCCCTTGTTCCACAGTAAAAAAACAGTTGCGTTTTGCGTACCATAGTCGCAGCTTACATATCGCCCGCCGTCTTTCAGACACCGGAAGAAATCTGTTATCTTCTGTACATGCTTATCAGCGTCAAACATGTCATAGATAATTCCTTCCGCCATTGCCCACAAGCCTAAAATGTAGCGTTTGAAAAACACGCCGGTGTACATACTGCGGTACCTGGCTTTGATCTCTTCTGACAGGCTCAAATTGTCGTCCATCGTAAAGTGGACATACAAGATATTTTTTAGCCCTGCTTCCTGCCCTTTTGCTGCGGCTTCCGCCCTGACCTTCGCTGTCTTCTCTCTGCCGAGATATCCGGTCGATTTATTGATCCAGTTTATTTTAAACCAGTGATACGGACCGTCTGGGTTACAGTTAAACCAGTATTTTGACCCTTGTACAGAACAGCGTCCGGTTGCCTGATTTACAAAGCTTTCCGGCATTAACGCCACTTCGTCAAAAAAAACACCCGCCAGCGTAATGCCCTGAATCAGATCTTGTGATCGTTCATCCTTGCCGCCGAAAATATAAAAATAGTTCTCCACAGCCCCGCGTCTGATAATCACCAGGTTATCCGCCCTGTGATCTGAGACCTGATACCCGCGGCTTTTCAGCATCAGCTTCAACCAAAACAGAACGTTTCGTCTGAATGAACCGATCGTCTTGCCACACATGGCAAAATTCTGTCCGTTAAACGTATCCATTGCCCAGATCGCAAAGGACAGCGACATGCTCACTGTCTTGCCGGATCTGATTGCGCCATCTGCAATGATCCCGTCATAACCCTTTACCGGGGAATCCGGGCACCACCAATTCAGGATTTTTCGCTGCTTTTGCGAAAACGGCTTGAATTGAAAAAAACGCTTAATCTGCCTCATCCGACCAGTCCTCCCCTGCGGTTCCATTCAGTGCCGCAAGGAAACCATCGTCTGCTGCCGCATCCTCATCTTCTGCGACATTTGTCTTCGCTTTCAGGACAGCGATCCGGGCGCGCTGCTCTTCCGTTGCCAGATCCATATGATCCGTCAGCCAATTCATTGCCTTCATCCGGTCCATCAGTTTCACACTTGCACCATCTTTCCCTTGCTTGACTTCGGCAATAAGCGTCCCATCCACATCCGTTGATTCCCTGAATTTTACCACGTTTATTTCTTTTGTCAGCGGGATTTTTTCTCCCGTCTTTTCATCCGTCACCGTGATCGGCCCAAACGCCCCCATTACTGGAACGGTTTCACGCCCAAACGAAACATAATCCGTCATATCCGCAAATGCGATATCCATATACTTCTGAAAAATATCATGCTCATCCAAAAGCTCGCGGTTCAGACGGTTCTGTTTCAGCTTCATAATCTCATCCCGGATACAAGGATTTACAAGGAGACGGTATCCTTCCGAATTTGCGACATCATAGCTGCTGCCATATGCTTTCTGATATGCTTTTGTCGCGTTGAAGCACCGAACATAATATAAGCAGAAAAGCCTTTGTTTATCTGTTAAATCAGCATTTTCCAATACTTGACCAACATCTTCCGCAACGGCTCTTTTACTCTTTTCTTTGGTTGCAACCTTTTTCCCTTTTGGTTGCAACTTTTTTTCTTCAAGGTTGCAACCTTTTTTCCAGTATCTCGACGCCCAGGACTTGACCGTCGAAAGACTTACCCCATACTTTTCAGCGATCTCCTTATACTTCATTCCTTCCTGATAATCCCGAAAAGCCTGTTCTCTTACTTTCTCACTTTTCACCTCACCACCTCTCAATTCATTTACAAATAAAATCCTCCCGGACTTTTGACAGCCCTTAACAGCATTCCGCTAGTAGGATCAAGGAGAAACCAATGTTGGCACGTTGGCCAGTGGACCATGCAGGAATCGAACCTGCGACCGACCGGTTATGAGCCGGACGCTCTGACCTGCTGAGCTAAGGGTCCGTTGTTGTTTTTTTTGGAAAAGAAAAGAAGCAGGGATTAATCCTGCTCCTTCAACATACTTGTTAATAAATCTGTGAACTATATGTTTATTCCTCTATTTTATACCAAATATCTCCCAGTTTCGCATCTACAGGCTCTTCTTTCTGAATATATACATTAGGCTTATTTAGAGTCTCTTGAGTAACAACGTCTCTTGCCACTTCTTTTACCTCAGAATGTGATAATCCGTAATTATTAATCGTTTCTGCTACTTGGGAATTTTCAAGTTCTGAATTTTTGATAATAATTTTAGCTTTTTCTTCTCTTTTTCTGTTCTTTTTTCTTCTAACAAATCCAAATATTGCGGCTCCCGCAACAGTAATTATGCCGATCAGGGCATCGATTCCCTCTATTGTCACCCCATACTTCTCGAAGAACAAGTTTATATTTTTTAAAAAATCCACTTTTAATCCCTCCCACACAATACATTTTTCTTCATCATACACCATAAACCGGCAAAAATCTATATTACCAAATATGGTATCATAAAAAGCACCCAACCGCATTTCTACAGTCAGGTGCTTCTCAAAGATGTATGTGGGGGAAGTAGTGGCTTATCCACTACTGTCAGTTTATACTATAACATTTTAAAACCGAACAATGCGAACAAAGTGAACAAACTTTTATTTTTCTGCCATAAATCTCTGAAATTCCAATCTTACACTATCCCCCGTTGCCTTCCGCCCCATCTTCACAGCCACCTCCTCCCATGTCAGCTCTTCGAGGAATTTCCATCGGATGATCCGCTGCATCCGCGCCGGGATCGTCAGCATCCACTCTTCCACGTTCAGCTTAATCTTCTTTGCGTTCGCTTTCCGGCGCTCCAGCAAGCCTTCGTCCCACCGAAGCGCACTGTCGTCTGCATAGTTAAAAGTCGTCCCCTCGATCTTGAAATGCTGCGGCTGGTAGGGGAAATCCGGATTGCTCCCGCTTACATTCGTCTGGATGATTGTCTTGCGCTTTTTCTTTAATGCCCGGATGTCCCGTTCTGTCTCCTGGACCAGCGCACATGCATCTATGTAGTCGTTTAGGATGTTTTTATCCATCGGTGCCACCTTCTTTCTCATCCATTTTGCTCTTTCCGGCTTATTCGCCTAAATACTCATTTAATCCAAATCAAACCTATCTTTCGTGTACTGCGCATAATCCTCCTCGCTGAGATACAGGTACAATCTCAATGACCGCGAGCCATCCTCATGCTCTTTCCCCACTGCTATGACCCGGCTAGTTTCATCACAGGCATATACGTCTTCTTCTGAAAATTCTTTTTCCCTGCGTTCCCCGTCCATCTCATATATTGCAATCGCTCCACCGTCCACAGCCATATAATCTGTTACTGGACAAATTATGGTAATGTCCCTTCCATAATCGTAGCACCCACTTAAAAATACTGTCATTGCCATCGCAACCGCTATTGCTCTTATCTTTTTCATAAGCTTCCGCCTCCCATAAATGTCCTCATCATTTGTTTCTTCCACCCTGCAAGTTCCTCCGTTGTCTCCAATCCTTCACAGGTTCCTCGTTCGCCTGCTGCCATGTTTGATATATCTCCACCTGTTATCGGATTCCACGCTCTATCATCTATATAGACATCTGCTCCCACCTTCCGGCAGTCCCCTCCGAAAAATTCAATTCTTTCCGGCCACCTGTTTTCACACAGCGTCCCGTCGAAATCTACAGCATATGCCTTGCTCATTTCCTTTTGTTCCATCTTTTTCCAATATCTCCTATCTCATAAACATCATGTTCCCACCGCCTTCCAGCCCGTAGTTCGCGACTGACCAGAACAGAAGCATAAAATACAATATCATCATAACTGTGACAATCAGTATCACTTTCCATGTTTTCATTATCGCCCCCATCCGTACCCGTAGATATCCAGGCACATCCCGTTTTCCATCATTGATTCCATGTACCTCTCATACGCCTGTCCATCATCGTGTCCGATAAACCACGCCGCTTTGCCGCATAAAGCCCAAAACAAAGCTCCTGTCACGATTGCTGCCAGAATCACGACCACCTCATCTCTCATATTCATGTGCGTTTCGCCTCCCCTGCCAGCACGATCCGGTACATTCCCTGCCATTTCATCCGTTCCCGCGCATAGCGGTTCACCCTTGCTTTCGGCAGCCCTGTGAGCGTTTCAATTTCTGATGCCCGATATATTCCCATATACCGCCCTCTCTTATAGATCTTATATGCGCATGCTGTCCCCCTCATCTCCTCCGCTCCTTTCCAAATTCCAGTGCAGGGAAGCGCCGCTTACTTTCTTTTACGTCCACTTCTTTCCCGCTGCTATCACGCATCCCTGCTGCCTCCTGTACTCCTTTCCTCTTCTCCATCCCATAAATCTCCGCATTTGTGATGCAGCATCTGGTTCCCTTCGCGTTCTCGATGAGAACATGGTGCCGATATTGTTTGATCACTGTTGCCCGGCCGCGTGGCACAGTCTTTTGGTTTTCATCCTTCTGTGCCCATGCTTCTCGAATCATAATCTTATCTCCCGGTTTCAATTTTTTTACTGGTAACATCCTGTGCTTCCTCCTTTGTTTTCCAAAACACAAATCCTTCCGGCGGTACCGTCCTGCTGCCTGGCTGTACTTTTTCAATCTCTTTCCCGGCATCACCCCAATCTGCAGACAAATGCTTTTTTTCATTTACGCTGTCTTTCCGATATGTGACCTTTTCCCGCGTCCATCCGGGATACATCCGCCGCATCCGCTTTTCAAGCATCCTTATCATTTCCTTCCGGTTATCAAGATTCCCGTTATCGAGCATCTGATGGTGCCAGACGCACCCAAGCACTCCATTCTGCTCCACTCCCATCCCCAGCTGAGAACGCGGGACGATATGCATGATCTGCAGTGCCGTCCGGCAGTAGGCTGGGTCTTCCGGCGGCTCATATCCGGCCGCGCAGAAGACGCAGGTTTCATTATCACGCTTATGTATCGCTTTCCGGTCTTTCGCTGTAAATTCCAGATGCCGCGTCAGCTTCTTTTTCACTCTCTTCTTCATCCTTTCTGCCCTCTTCTGTTTCTTTTCCCATCTGGTCGATGCTCATCTGTCCCGGTATCTCTTCCGGCGGCGCGGGAAGGATCTCAAACTGCAGCGCAACATATCCTGGCATCAGCCCACCGTGGTCGTTTATCAGGTGCGTTATCCTGATATCTATCTCTGCACCGGTCTGCTCCCCATCCTTCTGATGCTGCAGTCGCACTGTATTCCCGACCCGGTACGGGTCATGAGTGCGGAGGATTAAAAAACGCTGCCCTTTCCGGATGTCCGTCATCACGTTCGTTCCCATCGGATAGGTATAGACTGCGTCCTCCGGCGGCAGTTCTATGGGGCGAGGTTCCTTTTTCTCCGGTTCCTTCCACGTTTCGGAGTTCCACTTCTGCTCTCCGTGTGGCAGGCGCTCCGGCCCGATTTCTTCCGGTACTTCCGTTTCAGTTTCTTCCAGATTCGTTCCGTCCTGCTCTGCTGCCGGGTTATTTTCTTCCGTGACCGCTGGGCTGACGCGGGACGTTTTCCTACTTTCCGGTTGCACCGGTGCAACTCCCGGCATTTCTGCGCCATACACGGTTTCCCAGCTCTCTTCGGCGCTGTCGCTGCCCATCAGCAGGTCAAACGCTGCCTCCATGTCGTCCCATCCATATCCCTGCTTCTCGCCGCTGCGCACATTGATCAGCACCAGATCCCTGTCTGCTCCTTTGAGCGACAGCATCAGCCGCCCGATGCCGGAAATCCGTGCGCTGTGCATCCCTTCCCCTGCCGGCGCCATGATCTCCATGACCTCTTTTGCCAGCTGCTCAACATTATCCGCCCGCATATATTCCTTCCAGAGCTTGCAGTACAGCTCCGGGATGTCCTGCCCCAGCTTCCACAGCACCCGCTGGAGGTCATTCTCAAGACGGTCGTAGATATCTTCCCGCTCCTCCATTAAAATCTCAAGGTCCGTGGTCTTTTCCTCTTCCGCCACCTCCGCGCGGATCGCCTGAATATCAGATTTGCTGTAGTCCGGGCTGATCTCCTCGTTGATCCACTCCGGGAGCATCAGCATGATAGACAGCTTTGCCCGTCCCATGCCTCTGTACTGTTCCTGCAAACGCGGTGCGTACCCGCCTTCTGCGAACCGGTCGTTGATCGCGATAAACCTTGATACTGCCGACTTGTCCAGCCCATACTCCTTCTCCGCAAACTCATTGACCGTTGCATATCCGGATTCCTGCAGCACCGCTGTGTCCCGCGCTACCTTTAAAAGATAGCCGATCTTTACAAACCCTTCCTCGACTTCCTCCACCACGGTATCCATCGTCTGCTTAAAATCCGCATAATTCCCATATTCCAGAGCCTTTTTCCCGTATTCGATCAATTCTCCCACTTCACACTGCCTCCATAAAATCTTCCATAAGCCCCTGCAGGACTCTTGTATTGTTCTTTTCCCTCAGCTCCTGAAGGTTTTCTTCCCGCTTTACAGCGCTGATCTTTGCCAGCTCCCGTTCGGATGCCGTCAGGCGCTTTTTGATAACCTTCTGCCACTCCCGCAAAAAACCCCGCACATTCTCGATCCCCGTCTCCTCATCCAGATAGGTTCTGTGCTGTCGGATGGTGCCGCCCGGCTCCACCTCCAGCGTGTAATACGGCACGTCCGGCGCGGACGTTTTCCGGAGGAAGAACACGTAAGTTTCCCGATTCCGGATCCGCTCAAAATATCGGTCCGAAGAGCCTGCGCAATGATGCAGCGCATTTCCTTCCACCGCGATGTCCACCAGCCTGCGGGGGACGAGCACCATGTACTCTTCTCCGGTGTATTCGTAGATCTTGCGGACTGCTGCCAGATTATCTTCCGCGCCGGGGTATTTGCCCGCCATCTCTTGCGCTTTTTTCTCCCACGCTTCCCGGTTCTGTGCGATATTATCCAGAATCTCCTGCTGCCTGATCTCCTCCACAGCCTCATCGTGACGGCGCTTTAACTGGCGCGGCCGGCTTACCATCTCATCAGATAGGTCTTTCCCCAATCTCCGACACATACTCAGATAGTCCCGATGCTGTTCAATAACGCTTCTTATCGATTTTCCCGGGTAGGATTCCGCCTGCTGCCTTATGATGTAATTTTTAAATTTCAGCAGCGACATTCCTCCGGGGATCTGCCCCGGCGATACCTTTTCCTGCAGCACCCATTCCAGTGCTTCCTGCGGCAGTTTCTCTTTTGTCTCTTCTGACCAGCGCAGCCACTCCAGCATCGCTTCCCCGCCATCCGCATCCCGCAGGCGGTTGATCTTCTGGCGGTCCTCCAGTCTCAGCACCTCTTCCGCCGTCTTCCCGTCCAGGTCCAGTGTCCCGCTGTAGGAACAGAAAAACAGGCTGATCCACTCGGTGGTTTCTTCCAGCAGCCTGTAAAACCTGCCTTTTGCTAAATATTCCACTACGCTGTGCATCCGTCTGTCGGCGCATGCCATCATCCGGTTATAGTCCGCGCAGATCCCTGCGGCAGCCATCCACTCCATGATTCCCGTCCAGTCCTCATATTCCGTATCCACAAGACATTCTCGAATGCCCTGTGGATACAGGTAACACTTCCCCATCCGACGATTTGCTGGGTTGCTTTTGTCAAAGCACACGCCCTTATCATCCCTGCCCCAGCAGTTATACCGGATCTGGCATATGTATTTTTTATGCCCTCGCAGCGGCATGACCCGCACGCCCTCCGACAGGTGGACGTGCTCCCCGTCCGCTGTCCACTCCATCCTGATGTCAAAATGCCTGCACACCGACATGTCTGCACCCATATCCTGCATCAGGCACACCTTCCCGCGCTCCATGATCTTTCCTGTCCGCCGTTTGACCTGCGCCTGCACGCCGCAGGAAGGGCACACCGACATGTCATTGTGTTTTCCCGGCACGTTTTTGGCATCAGACCTGCCCCCGCAGGCGGTACAGGCATATTGTTTTTTCCCCTTGTCCCAAAAAAGATAATGCTTCCCGCCGCCTGCTGCCTTTAACGCCCAGTCCCGGAAGTCTTCCGGGGGCTTCGGGACGCGTTCCTGTAGCCTGCGTTCCCTCTCCAAGCGGCGCTCCTCTTTCTTTTCCCTCTGATCCCTGCCGTAGTCTGTTTCCACATCGTCGATTAGCACAAGCCCCTCTGTCCAGTTCCTCCATGTTTTCCCGTCCAGTGCCTTTTTAATCAGGGCGCGGGATTCCGGCGGGTCGTACTTTAAAGTTTTCTCAACGGATCGTCCGTTGTCGTACCAGTCCAGCCCGCCTGCTGCCCGGTGGGCTTTCATCACTGACCACTCCCCGGTCTTTGCGTCCCATGTCTCATATTCTCCGGTGTCCGTGTTCATACAGTATCGGCAGGTCAGATCCTTATCCCGGTACATGTTCAGGATCAGGATGTTCTCCACGTTCTGCACGGTAACCACTTTCCCTTTCTTTTTGGTCTTTATCGGCGTTTCCCGCAATACCAGCCGTCTTTTCATTTGCTTTTTACCACCTTTCCGTTTTTGATCGTGTACCACACATCCGGCAGGATGTCCCCGCCGACCTCGAATACTTTCGCCGCCTCAAACTGCCCCTTTTTGGGTTCTTTCAGCAGCGCCAGCACACTCCCCGCCGCCCCCTTTACCTTCGGGTCCTTCCCACGGGCAATGGCGATCGCGCCGGCCCCCTGCCCTCTGGCAGCATCCTCCGCCACGTCCAGCAGCCTCCCCTTACGCTTCCAGTCTCGCTCCGGGAAGCTCACCATATACATACATGCCGCCGATGCGATCTGTTTTGTATTCAGTTCCCGGACGATGTGCATTTTTGTACAGGCAATCTGGACGGATCCGTCCTCATCGATGCTCCCTCTGGCTTCTACCTGACAGTACCGGTTCCCGTTTCCCAGCGGATACCATCTCAGGCAGTCCAGGACATACTCTGCGCAGTGCATCCCTGTCCGCGCCGTCTTTGAGCTATCCTCCTCCAACACGTCTCCCACATGGTACTGCTTTTTGCCGCTCCCGAAGCTTGCGGTAAAATCCGGCGCAAATCCCTTGTATGCGATCATTTTCCCGCCCCCGTGTAGTATTCCGTGATGATGCGGCGCGCCCGTGCCATCCCGGGGATGCCCAGCTTGACCGGATAGCCCTGCTTGATACCTGCTGCCTTTACGATCTTCTCATCCACATCTTTTGCATTTTTAAAACTCCATACAAGCAGCTTCGCAATGCACCCCCGCAGGCTCTTCTCTTTTTTCCGGACTGCTTCCGCCGTCTCCGGGTGCTCCGCGCACTGGATACGGATATAGGTCAGCCAGTCCTCCATGATCTCCTGCGGCTCCAGCTCTGCTGCTTCTACCTTTAATTTTCCAAGCGCTGCCATGATGGGTGTGCACAGCTCCGGCGCTGCGCCGTCTATGTAGTCCTCTGCATCCTCCCGGTCAATTCCGTTTTCTTCTGCGATGCCATAGATTGCATCGATATCTCCTTCCGCCAGTTGTGCGGCGGCGGCACGGTTCAATTCTTCCGCAGAGTCAAATTCTCCGAATTTTTCAAACAACATCCAGATCCCTCCTTGCGGGGCAGACTGCCCCGCTGTGTATTCCGTGATATATATTGCATGGTCGTCATCATCAACGGGTTTCTTGAGGTGTTTCAACCATTTTTTTCAGTTTCTCCTGCATCCAGAGCTGGTATGAGTGCCCGCCAGACCGCATAAAGACCAAATGCGGAGCCATTTTCAGCACAATCTCCTGCCATAAATCCTTGTGCTTTATATCCTGCCCTTTTGCCGTCTTCCAGCCCCGCTCCTGCCACTCCTCCAGCCATCCGTTTGCAATGGTGCTCCGTATCTGGCTGCTGCCCGCATGGGCATTAATCACACAAGGCAGCCGCAGTCGGTCCAACGCTGCAGACAACGCCTGCATAATCAGCACGTTTTCCTTCTCCGCCTCCCAGTCCCCAACCTTCCATAGGGTCACAGGGTCGCCCCGCCGGGTAACAAATTCCAGAAGGTACATCCACCTGCCTCCCTGCTGTCTGGGACCGTGTACTGTTGTCTCTATGTACAGGTTGACCTGCGGGCTACTTTCCACTGTGTTTCCCTCCTTTCTTCCGCTTCCGGCTGTATCCGGGCAGCATGACCAGCGTATAGCAAAAGGTCTCGTGCCCGTCATAGCTGCTGATACCCCGGCGCACACTATCCCGGTCTAAGTAATACCCTTTTGGGATTCTAATCTGCCCCAGCTCCCGGCTCTTGATCAGCTTCGGTTTCCCGATTGTCGGCTTTTTTAATCCCTGTGACGGATACCAGAGCTTTTTCGTCTCCCTTTCTTCTGTATCCATCGTCTTTTTTGCGTATTTGACAAAATACTCCGCAATCTTCCGGTAATTTCCATCGGTGTAGAGCGGGTCTACATGGATGCCGCCCTGCTGCCAGCACTCCCGCAAAAGCTTTAGGTCTGTTTCCTGCATGACCAGGTGGTGGTGCCGCGCTCCCTTCTTGCCGACTTCCATTACGCGAATGTACTTCGGCGGCGGCATCCCCAGCTTTTTTAAGCGGCGTTTTAAACGGTCGTAGAAATTTTTGAAATCCTTCTGCATCCTGTCAGAACCTTCCGGCCGGTTCTCTTTTTTATAATCCAGCGTCACCAGTAGGTCCCCATCTTTAAAATTCTCTGCCATCAGCCATCCCAGCATCTGTGTTGCCCGTCTGAGGTTACCTTCCTTCTGCGCCGGTGTCGTCCCGTTCTTTTTTTTCTCCCTCGGCCCTTTCCTCCCCGTCCGGCGCTGCCCCTGCAACACTGTTACCGTCCGTCCAGCTTTGATCCGTTTCTCCACTACCGCCATATCATCTGTGCCCCTATCGTTAATATCCTTTACCAAGCTTTTAAGCGGATTTTCCCGCTTTTTTCTTGATTTTTTCGTCACAGAGTGATATATTTTTAGTAGGTTATTTTCGTCTCTGGACGATTAGGACATGCGCGCCAACGCATGTCCTTCTTTTTTATGTATTTCTTTTATGTATTTCTGACTGACGCTTCATAAAGCGCTTTCTGCACCAACTCTTCCGGAAATGCTCCATTTCTCAAAATCTCTCCTTTTCCGCCACGCACTCCGAACAGCTCCTCTTTGATATCCTCTGACAGCTCCATTGTCACAGCAACGCTGCGTGCCACTTCATACCGCGCTTTCGCCTTACCGTACTGCCGCTGCTTCATCAGGCTCTGGAATTCTTGCGCCAGTCCTCGCAGTTTTTCCTCAGCTTCTTTTTCTGTCAACATCTTCCTCTGCCCTGCTTTTCATAATCTCCTCTACCAGTTCCCGAATTTTCTTCTCCACAGGGCTTTCTTCATAATCAGATGACGCATGTCGAATTCCCACCTTTACCGCATGCATAATCTCTTCTTTCGCGCTTTCCTCATTGCTTCCATTTGCCACAAACGCTTCCATTATTGCTTGTACAGCTACAGCAAGGTCAGTCAGCACAATCCACCTTTTCCCTTTCACTTTTACACTTCCCATATGTGATTTAATCATTGCATTCTCTCCATTCCCGCCTTATACTAAAGGCGTAATATTTTCTCATTGGCGCTGGTACTTTGGTCGGTTCAGCGCCTTTTTCTTTTCCGGCTTCTTAATTCTTCTTCGCGTTCCGCGCACAGCACTGTTGCCACAAAACAGCCGGCGGCGGCGACCGTCAGTACCGTCGGCGTGATCATCATGCCAAACGTCTCCCACATAATCAGCGCTGCCATAATCAGCACCGATCCGGTCATCAGACACACATCAGACTTGTCCATCTTTACTTTCACCTCCTGTTCTCCAGCTCGAATATTGCCCACCTCAGCGCCACAGCCGCTTCGGTATCCTTTTTCCGCTCTTTTTCTTCCAGTAGCTCATAAAGCTTGTCGATCTTTTTCTGCTCATCCATAGCTTGTCCCCCGTTCCCGGCTTTACGCCGGTTCCTTTCCTTTGCGAATAATTTTTACACCGTACTGATCTTCATAAAGCCGAATCAGTACATTTTTAATGCTTTCCTGCTGTTTCTCAGTCAGCTTTTCCACCTGAGCCATGTCTTTCTGCTCTGTATTTTTCATCCTCGTACCTCGCTTTTCTTGCTTACAGCACGTTATGTTGACTCTGTTTGTCTGTATTCTTATTGGGCTCGTATTGCTGACGATTGTCATAAATTTAGACAAGATCGTAACCAATTTACAAAAAGCCATATCTTATCTAGGTTGGCTACAATAGCTGAAATAATCCCAACAACCGACACAACCGTTGCAAGGTTTGCCATATGATCGGCTTCCAAAGCATCCTGCTTTGCTTTCTCGGCTTTTTCAAGAACATCCTCTTGTTTTTTCATCTCTCGTCTCCTATCTTCTGTTTGGAAAAGATACTTGCCTTATTTCCCACTTGTCCTTTCCTCTCTCCGTTCTTATAATTGATATACAGGCTCCCGCCAGAGCCAAGTACACAAAAAGGAGGATTTTTCAATGACTTTTGATGATCTCAAAAGCTTTTCTTGTGGAGAAATAAGCCTGTTCACTTTGGGACAATTGCAACTTGATAAATTCGAATTGCTTCATCTTGCTGCTTCTGGAAAAATAAAAATTCCTGACGAAACATTATTAAAACTATATGATTTATGTCAAAAAACCGTAGCTGACTTCTCGTCTATTTGTGAAAATAATAGCTTACCCATACATGAACCCGTATCAGTTTCAACAAGAGAAAAATTATCGTACGAACAGGTTATTGAAATTATTTCTTTTATAATCGCTGTTATAACTTTTATTCGTTCTTTTTTCCCCTCGCAAGAATCCACTGCCAATGTTACCAACATAACAATAAATAATTACAACATCTCTATTGAGCAACAAGAGACTTTGCAATATGACTACAACGAAATCATGAAGCTATTACAAAATCCTACTGATACATATTGCGATCAGTAACACCGCAATGCTAGATAAAAGCTGTGCCGTCTTGAGCCTTTGAACTTGCACTTCAAGGGCTCTTATTCTTTCTTCCTCGATTGCACCCATCTTCTCTCACCTTCTTTGAAATCAATTTTAATTTGATTTTGTGGGTAAAAAAATATAATCCAGCGGAATCTTATAAAGTTCGCTTAATTCTCTGCTCTGGGACATCTTAGGTTCTGAATTACCTTTTTCCCAACTCACGATCGTCTGTTTCCCGACTTTCATGGCTTTTGCGACTTCTTCCTGTGTAAGTCCGGCATTAACTCGCGCAGCCGCCAGACTTATTTGGAATTTATCCATTCAAATCACCTTCCTTTCGCTTATTATAATAAATCAAATTAAATTTGATGTCAATACCAAAATCAATTTTTTTTTGACTTTTTGTTGCTTTTAATACTATTTTATTGTATTATCCAAATAGGAGGTATCGTTATGGCAGATGAAGAACAGAAAAAGATATTTTCAAAAAACTTAAATAAGTATCTTTCCTTGAATAACAAAACGCAAAAGGAAGTTGCAGATGCTATTGGAGTTTCTCCACAAACATTCAATACATGGTGTCAGGGAATAGCTCTTCCTCGAATGGGAAAAGTACAACTTTTAGCTGATTACTTTAATATAGGTAAAACAGATTTAATTGATGAAAAAACAGAAGGCATCACGCCCAAAGACGAACGTGACATCGCCAAAGACCTTAATAGAATCATGACGGAAATCAAAAAAGGCAACAATGGACCACTTTATTACAATGGAATAGAAATGGACGACGCTTCGATAAACCTGCTACAAAACGCTATCGAATATGCATTGCGCGAAACCAAAAAAGAAAACAAAGTGAAATATAATCCGAACAAGAACAAAAAGTAGGTGATACGTTTTGGAAACTATGGATCACAAAATTTTTCGGCTAATCCGGTATTATGAACGTTTGACCGGCAGCCGTGACCCAATTAAAATTGCACAGGCTGCAGATATTCGAATTGCAATTCTACCTCTCGGTAAAATCGCAGGCAACTACAAACTTATAAATCGAAAGCGTTGGATTTTTATAAATGATAACATCCCTGTCGATAGCCCGTTATTCGAAGTAGTTGCTGCACATGAATTAGGGCACGCCCTCTTACATCGAAAAGAAAACTGTGCGTTTATAAAAAATAAGACACTACTGTTAACATCCGGAATAGAACAGGAAGCAAATAAATTTGCTGCCTATTTACTCATATCTGATGATATGCTTCAGAGCTATTCAGGATATACGCAAAGCCAATTTTGTACTTGCACCGGATATCCGAAAGAACTGATTGAACTAAGAATGAAATAAAAAGGCAAAGGATGTGCGCGAATGTCATTAGAAAATAACTGTCAATCAACATTTTCTTTAGATGCTTTCAGTGATATAGAATATCGAGCACTAAACAGATTAAATAAAAGTAATATCGATGACCAATTTTCCGGAGAGCTTTCGGTTCGTATCGATCGAAAAGCATTTTGTGACTTTTGTTTATCAAAGCACTTAATACGTTTCTCATCTCCCGCAGAGGATGAAAAACTAACCACTATAAAAGAATGCCAAAGATTTCTGCAATCTGAATCTTTGAAAACATCCGGAGCAAAAACCGAATTAGTTAATCGAATAAATGAAAATTTTTCTTATTTTTTTGGTGCTAAACATTTTGTTCTTACAGAATACGGACATACTTTTTTACAAGCTTATTGGAATCATAGAGCACAGGATAATATATTGTCCTCCAAAGAAAAACTCGAAAAAAAATTAGCAAAATACGAAATAAACAGAACCGAATATGATTCTTTTCGAAAAGGTATTACTACTTTTATCCCTTCTACCAATGACGTAATATGGGGTATTTTAAATCAACGTACGCTGACTTATTCTTTTTCAAGAAATTATCCTGCGTTACGTAATAATTATCTGTCTATGGCATTATTGCTTTTTGAAGAAAAAAATCATGATGCACTGCAATATTTTTTAATGACCATTTGCTTCGATGTAAATGGATACTCATTACCATCTGGTAAACCACATTTAGTTTCTTGGATTGCTGAGATAGTGTATTTGCTTCGTGAAGAATACAGCACTGTTATTGCATCAGTCGCATATTCTCAATGCATAATTGCAAAAATTATATCTGAACATGATTTTATATCTATGATTGAAGAAATAACAATTGCTCCATGTCGTCCAACGTATATTGATTGCTCAAATATTTTAGGACACTATTTTCCTGAATTGGATACAGATTATTCAAGTTCAAAAGAAACTGCTAATGTTCTTCAAACGAATACATCACTAAGTTCCCGAATATTCGAGAAATGCAAGTTTATTCTTTTTTCGTTTCGTGCGAAACTAAAACAACTATTATACAAATAGCGGCTTTGAAAGGAGGATCATTTATGCCTTTACCGAAACAACACACCTACACATCTGAAGACTACTGGAACCTGCCGGACGGCGAACGCGCAGAGCTGATCGACGGTCAGCTCTACAACATGGCTCCGCCCAGCAGGATGCATCAGCGGCTCGTCATGGAGTTATCTGCCACAATCCGAGATTATATCCGTAGCCATCACGGCTCCTGTCAGGTCTACCCTGCCCCATTTGCCGTAAATCTCGACGCAGACGATAAAGACTGGGTTGAACCGGATATATCCGTTATCTGCGACCACAACAAGCTCACAGATCGGGGCTGCACCGGGGCTCCGGACTGGATAATCGAGATTGTATCGCCGTCCAGCTCCCGAATGGACTATTACAAAAAAATGAATCTCTATCTCGATGCCGGTGTTCGGGTATACTGGATCGTCGATCCAATCCGAGAACGCACTACGGTCTGCGATTTTTCCGAGGATAATGTGCCGGTTATGTTTACGTTCTCACAGGCTGTAGCTGTTTCGATTTACCCTGATCTGGAGATCTGCATTGATGATCTGTTGAATAATTGAAAGGGCTTGAACATTTTGTTAACATCAACAAAATGATAGAAAAAGCCCCAGTGCTACCAACACCGGGGCAATCCCAGAAAACTACGCAGACCGGATGGCCAGTATAATCTTCTCACGCAAAAGAAATTATACCACAAACCTCCGGCATCTGCATAGGTGTATTTTTTATACCCTTTTTTAATAGAATGAACTGGAGGTTACCATGACAAAAACTTCGAAAAGAATCCGCTGCGCTATTTATGACCGGGTAAGTACAGACATGCAGGTAAAAGATGGGCTGTCTCTGGATGCCCAGAGGGAAGCGCTTACGGCATATGCTGTCAGCCACGGCTACGAGATCGTAGGCGTGTACTCCGATGAAGGTCTTACTGCCCGAAAAAAATTGCAAAACCGCAAGAATTTAATCCGTCTGCTCAATGACGTAAAGGCGGATAAAATAGATTTAATCCTTGTTGCCCGGCTCGACAGATGGTTTCGAAATGTAAAGGACTACCATAACACTCAAGCTATTTTGGAAGCTCATGGGTGCAACTGGAAAACAATCTATGAAGAATATGACACCACCACGTCCAACGGGCGCTTTGCGATCAATATCATGCTGTCCGTCAACGAAAACGAATGCGACCGGGACAGCGAACGAATCAGAAGCGTATTTGAATATAAGAAACTGCAAAAGCAGAATCTCTGTGGGAAACCGGCATATGGCTATAAAATGGACGCGCAAAAACATCTTGTAAAGGATCCTGCTACCAAACATATTGTAGAGGATATTTTTGACCACTATTTTACAACCTTTTCCAAAAAAGAAACCATCTCCTACATACTGTCTAAATACAGCGATCACGCTCCCACCATGTATCAGGTAAACCGGATCCTTTCTTCCGATGTCTATACGGGCAAGAAATACGGGATCCCAGACTATTGCGAAGCTTACATCACTCTTGACCAGTTTCGGAAAATTGCAGAAACATCAGACAGTAAAATTATTCCGCATCAAACAGAACCTTTTCTGTTTTCCTCGATGATCCGCTGCCCAATCTGCGGAAAATTTATGTCAGGCTTTGTAAAACGTCAGTATTTAAAAAACGGAGAAAAGTCAGAATACAAGCGTTATCGCTGCAGTGCGAAATTTGTAGAGTATCATAATGGCGCGTGTATCTCTGAGAGTGTAATTGAACAGTATCTTTTAGATCACATTGTAGAGCAGCTGTCATATGACATGATGGAAGCAAAAAAGAAAGAGCAATCCGCCCCTTTGAACCGCTCCCGAGGAATCCGTCAGGAAATCGACCGGCTGAATCATATGTACCAAAAAGGGCGTATCTCGGACGCCTATTACGATGAACAATATAATGCCCTGAACGAGCGGCTGCAAAATGCTCTTACATCCGAAAACATTGTGTCCATCGAAGCGTACCGCCCCATCTGCGACCTGTTGAGCGATTCTTGGCAGGATGTGTATCGTGAACTGGATGCCGCCCACAAGAAGGCTTTTTGGCGCAGCATCATAAAAGAAATCCATGTAGACCCGGAAACCCGCAAGATAAGCGGCTTCCGGCTGAATGCCTGATGGGTGTAGTAACTTATATTACTCTACCGTAAAGTCCCCCTGCCCGCCGGAAAATGCTGCTGCCGTGGAACCAAAATCGATGCTCTGATCGATGGAAAGGTCTCCGGTCGGATCCATGTTGTACTGCTTTAAAATATATTCAAATACCATTTCCGGCATGCCGCCTGCCCTGCCGCCCAGCACTTTTTTGCCCTTCAGCATATCCCACTCGAAATTCTCGATCGGTTCCCTCGCAACGAGAAAGTTTCCGGCACGCTGTGTCAGCTGTGCGAAATTGATCAGATAATCCTCGGCTCCGCCGTTTTTTGTATATATCGTTGATTCGGAGCCCATGAAACCGATATCCGCCTCTCCCGCCAACACTGCCGTAACGGTCTTATCCGCACCGAAGCCTGTCACCAGCGTCAGATCAATGCCCTCTTCTCTAAAATAGCCCTCTTCTATTGCCACATACATTGGCGCATAAAATATGGAATGCGCCACCTCGTTCAACGTAACCTTCTGAAGTTCCTTTTTCTCCCCTCCATCCGATAAGTCTTTCATCTGCCCGCAACCTGCCAGCATGCCAAACGTCAACGCTGCTGTCAGAGCCAGACATATCCATCTTCTTTTTTTCATAAGATATCTGCTTCCTTAACACATGTTTCTTTATCCTATGCGCTCCTATTGTCCCATGTGCTGTTCCTTCACAAAATGGTCTTTTTATATTGAGTTTCTTTTCTCTTGTCATCTGGTTTTGAATACTATATAATGAATTCATTAAACAATCTTCATTATCTTATGGAAAACAGGAGCATTTCATATGACACTGGAAACAGAGGATCTTTTACAAAGTATTTTGGATAGTCTGGACCGTATTGATTATATCCGTCCGGATGATATACCAGATATCGAATTATACATGGATCAGGTGACGACTTTTATGGACAACCGTCTAAAGAATGCTGCCCGTAATCCCGAAGTGGACAAGATCCTGACCAAAACCATGATCAACAACTACGCCAAAAACGACCTGCTGCCGCCGCCCGTCCGCAAGAAATATTCCCGCGAGCACATGCTGCTTTTGATTTTTATCTATTATTTTAAGGGCATCCTGTCAATCAGCGACATCCAGACCGTATTAAAACCGATTACCGACCGTTTCTTTGCCGGAAACGAAGGGCTGAAGCTTGAAACGATCTATAACGAGGTGTTTAGTCTCGAGCGGGAAGAGGTTGAAGTAATGAAGCAGGACGTCGTACGCAAATATCACAAAGCTCAGGAAACCTTTTCGGATGCTGCCACAGAGGATCAGGAATTTCTGCAGACCTTTTCTTTCATCTGCATGCTCAGTTTTGACGTCTATGTTAAAAAAATGTTGATTGAAAAACTGATCGACAGCTGCAGTGCAAAAGAAACAGACACCACAGAACACCGCTCCCGTCACAGTCGTTCTGATAAAAAACAATAGAATGCACGCTCTGCGTGCATTCTATTGTCATGAATCACAGTAACTGCAGCGTTTGCAAACGGTACGTCTGCTTATAGCAACATGACTGTGAACAGAATTTTTTTCCATCTGCCACTTGATTCCTGCCTGGAAAGTGCTAAAATGAATCTTAGCTGAAAACGGAAGTATAGCTCAGCCGGGATGAGCGTTCGCCTCACACGCGAGAGGTCACGGGTTCGAGCCCCGTTGCTTCCACTGGAGAGTACCGAGAGATCGGTGCTCTTTTTTTGTGCAATAAGAGACTTCGCTCGGATCGTACTTTTTCTTAAGATTCCCTTAAAACGATATGAATTTATCGAAAAACGATAAAAAAATATTGCAAAATGGAAAAATATGGATATAATAAAGCTGTGAGAAAAATACAGCAGTAAGATTGCGGAAAAGAGGTAATTATGAGTCAGAAACAGGTGGCAGGTTGGTTAAAGGGGATCACACTTTCGATTGCAGGGATGGGACTGTTGTTCTTCGGGCTGGTGGTGCCGTATCTGGCATGGGACATGGCGGTGACATATCCGGACTACGCGGCGCTCCGCGTTCCGGGGATTCTCTATGGGTGGGGTATTGCGGTGTTCTGCTACGCGATTCTCTATCAGTTCTGGAAGGTCTGCGTGCAGATCGGACGCGACAATTCTTTTTCCGGCGAGAATGCAAGGTCGTTTGTGGTAATCAGCAGGCTGGCGTTTGTGCTGGCGGTGATCTGGTTTGCGGGAATTCTGTTCCTCGCGGCAAAACGGGCGCTTGGACCGGCATTTC
>UMCX01023974.1_pt1 | contig 37094 bp, 30 predicted proteins | sample 1964341 | NCBI WGS metagenome assembly UMCX01 (sample SAMEA4835979, study PRJEB28245) | human gut metagenome | biome: gut microbiome; material: fecal sample | place: Denmark | collected 2008
GTAAAAACAAATGATAAGTGTTAGACAAAATAACCTGACTGCCCATAGCATATAATTCTTCTGGCGCTAATGTTTTTACGGTCGCCTGTGTTCCAACAGGCATAAACATCGGCGTATCAAAAGTTCCGTGCGGAGTATGTAATTTACCTAATCGCGCGCCGCTCCGACTGCACTCTTTTATTAATTCATATGTAACTGCGTGCATAAATTCTCCTAAAAATTATTTATTCAAATCAGTAATAAACATAGCGTCACCAAAAGAAAAGAAACGATAATGTTCGCGTACAGCTTCAGCATAAGTCGACAGCATAATCTCACGTGTTGACAGGGCTGATACCAACATCAAAAGCGTGCTCTGCGGCAAATGAAAATTAGTTATCAATGAATTTACCAGTCGAAAGCGATATCCAGGATAAATAAAGATATTTGTCCAGTTCCCGCCAGCTTTAATCACACCACTTTCACCCGCAGCTTCTAAAGTACGTACCGCAGTAGTTCCTACAGCAACGATACGCCGACCTTCAGCTTTAGCCTTATTAATAGCTTCAGCCGCTTCAGGTGAAACAGAGTAAAACTCTCTGTGCATCACATGATCTTTGATGTCATCAACACTGACAGGGCGAAAAGTGCCAAGACCAACATGCAGTGTTACAAAAACCTCTTCGCAGCCAATATCCCTAATCTTTTGCAAAAGTTCTTTGGTAAAATGCAATCCGGCAGTTGGTGCTGCAGCACTGCCATTCTCTCTTGAATAGACTGTTTGATAACGTTCCTTATCTTCCAGTGGTGCCGTAATATACGGAGGCAGCGGCGTTTCACCCAAACGATCCAAAATCTCTTCGAATGCGCCATTATAATAAAAACGCGCTATTCTTCCGCCAAAATCCGTATCAGCAATAATATCACAGGACAAATCATCACTAAATTTTATTTTTACCCCAACGCGCAGTTTGCGACCAGGTTTAACCAAAACTTCCCAATCCGTACTGTTTAAACGAGTCAGCAAAAATACCTCAACTCTTGCACCAGTATCCTTCACGCCATGCAGACGTGCCGGAATAACACGTGTATCATTAAAAACCAGTAAATCATCATGCCGCAAATATTCACATAAATCATAAAAATATCTGTGTTCTATTGCTCCCGTATTTTTATCTACAACAAGCAATCTTGAGTGATCGCGCGGTTCCAACGGATACTGCGCAATCAATTCCTGCGGCAATTCATAAGTAAAATCTTTTACCTGCATCTTAATCTCCGGTTTCAGTAAATTTTTTCAACCCTGGTATCTGTATAATAATGAGTTAAAATTTCTTTATAATAGTCCCTGCTGCGTGGCGGCGCACTATTTGCCATCCCACGTGCTCCCCACTGGGAAAGCCCCAGTCCGGACCCCTGCCCACGGCCTTTAAAAGTTACCATCTCACCTTTTTCACCGCTGACAAAATGCAGATCCTTTAAAATATCTTTAAAACTAATACTACGTTCGCTGACTTTTATCGGGACTTCCTTCCTGCCGATTTCTATTCCATAAGGATTTTCAATAGGAATCTCAATAGAATTTGGTACAGGACGGTTGACTTCCACTTCAAAAAAAGTACTGTTGAGCCCTAATATTTCCTGCACCTGCTGTCCTGTAAAAAGAAATGTCCCGCCGCTGCCGCTGAATAGCATTTCCTGCACCCGTCCGCTGGCAGTGCGATCATTTCCAAACATTTTGCTACTGCCTTCCAGCGGTGATAAACGTATGCTTTCAAGTTTGCCGACAGCATATCCACGCGTCGATAAACGTCGTTCGATCTCACTTGCAGGCAAAGCTTTTTCCCAGTTATACATAGGTGCATCCCAGTCGTAATCCTTCACACTGCGCAGATAAGGTACATATCTGCCCCACACATCGCGGCTGTTTTCCGTCTGCCCGCCACCACTTTGGTGATAAACAGCTTCAATTGGCTGCCCGTTATAAATGACTACCATTCCCGCTGTGACATCGACCAGTTTATTAATAGCCTGCTTTTCTGTTGTCAGTCCATAATAATCCTGCCCTTCTTCACTGGCTTTCAGATCATAACCTAAACGACTGCGGTTTCCAAGCCTGTTATAAGCCAGCGACCTTGCTGCTACAGCCTGGGCCTTAATTGCCTCATCAGGGAAAATCACAGGTATTTCTTCGCCCACAACACTATATAAATACTGCTCTAACGGCAGTACATTGACCACATCTAAAGTCTTTCCGTCAGCGGAAATACGTACCTCAAAGCTGCCACGGTAAGCTTTTTTATTTACTTCAATGGGCTTGCCATTTTCTTTTACCACAAAACGTAACGTTTTGGCGCCAAACTTCTGCGCACCCAAATTGACAGTACCACCCTCAGCATTTACAAAATACCTATCCGGTTTCAAAACCATTTCCTCTCCGGTATCCGGTACTCTTACCATCAGTTCATCCTCACAGCTAAGCTCAGCTGCAAACTGACCATGTACGACAGCAACAGCAATATCAGGCGATGAAGCCATTACTATGCCACAATTGATACAGAATACCCATGCGACAAGCAGCAGCAGTTTTTTCATGAGGACGCCCCCTTCTCTAAAACTAGTCTAACTTTACCTTAGGCTTCTTCTCATAACGGTCCCTTTCACTGAATACGCAGCCACAGTATGGCTGACGATATAACTCCAGCTCTAGGCTTATATCAACACCACGCTGATAACCTTTGCGAAAATCCTCATAGTAAAACGGGATATCAAATTCCTTCCCAGCTTCTTCAGCCATTTGTATGATCAGTTCATGCTTCTGATACGGACTGACTAATAAAGTCGTTGAGAAAGCATCATAACCATTTTCTTTGGCATACTGAGCTGCATAACGCATACGCACTCTGTAGCAGTAAGCGCAGCGTATTACAGGTTCATCCAGCATCCCTTGCACACAAGTTTCCAGAGGGTAGCTTTTATCTACAATCAGCTTATAACGTTTTTTCTCGCATAACTCTCGTAAAGCATTTAATCGCCGTTTAAATTCCTTATATGGATGGATATTTGGATTAAAATACAAAATATCAAAAGCCTTGCCGTCAACCAACAGCTTCTCTGCAGGATAGCATGCACAAGGTCCACAGCAGGCGTGCAATAGCAGTTTCATCACATCATCCCTTTTCCGGGAAAGGCACTCCCAAATAACGATACGTTTCACGTGTGGCAATCCGCCCCCGCGGGGTACGCTGAAGCAGCCCCAGCTGCATAAGATATGGCTCAATTACATCCTCAATAGTATCTGTTTCCTCACTTACTGCAGCCGCAATGGTTTCAATACCAACAGGTCCACCGCAAAATGTTTTAACAATCGTTTGAAGAATGCGTCGATCATTGCGGTCAAGACCATAACGATCAACCTCTAAGCGTGCTAAAGCTTCATCTGCCATTTGTCCAGTAATAACCGCAGCACCTGACACCTGTGCAAAATCGCGCACGCGCTTTAACAAACGATTCGCTACACGCGGAGTTCCGCGACTGCGGCGTGCAATTTCCTCTGCTCCGTCAGCAGCGATCTCAACACCTAAAATCTCAGCAGCACGTGTAATAATAAACTGTAATTCATCAGGCTTATAAAATTCCAACCGGCACTGTACACCAAACCGATCACGTAAAGGAGCCGCAATGGCTCCTAAACGTGTCGTAGCACCAATAAGCGTAAATTTTGGCAAATCTAACCGCACGCTGCGAGCACTCGGGCCTTTACCGATAATGATATCCAAAGCATAATCTTCCATTGCTGAGTACAAGATTTCTTCCACTGTTTTGGATAAGCGGTGAATCTCGTCAATAAAAAGCACGTCATTATCACCTAAATTAGTCAAAATCGCTGCCAGATCACCCTGTCGTTCAATAGCAGGGCCTGACGTAACACGAATATTAACATTCAATTCATTGGCAATAATATTTGCTAATGTGGTTTTCCCCAGACCAGGCGGCCCAAATAAAAGCACATGATCTAGCGCTTCTTTCCTGTCGGCAGCAGCCTTGATGAATACTTCCATATTCTGTTTTACCTGATTCTGCCCGATATATTCGGCCAGGCGGCGAGGACGCAGGCTGTATTGCCATACATCGGCGTCCTGCTCCTGTCCGGTAATAATTCTTTCTTCCGGCTGCATTATTTCCTCCCGGCAAACAATTTGAGAGCCTGCTTAATAATTACCTCACTGCTAAGTTCTGCATAATTCGGAATCTGTTTTAAAGCAGGCATGATTTCCGAATTAGAGTATCCTAAAGCACACAATGCTTCAATAGCTTCATCCACAGCAGCACTACCGCCGCCAAATGCAGTATCGGCAAAACCGCTGTCGCTGTCACCGCCTATACCACCTACTTTATCTTTTAATTCTAAAAGTAACCGTTCAGCGGTCTTTTTACCAATCCCTGGCAACTTTGTTAAAACCTTAAGGTCACGGCTTTGCACTGCCAGATAAAAATCATCCGGCTTAACGGCAGACAAAATGCCTAATGCAACCTTAGGACCAACACCGCTGACCCCAAGAAGAAGTAAAAATAAATTATAGTATTCCTGATTCAGAAAGCCAAACAGTAAAATAGCATCCTCGCGCACAGCCATATAAGTGTGCACTCTAGCTTCCATTCCTACAGCAAGTTGTCCCAAATGAGCCGCAGGCATAAAGACCCTGTAGCCAACACCGCTGTTAGTTTCCAACAAACAATATTCATTTGCCAGATAGGCCACCTTTCCTTTAATTGATCCAATCATTTACTTCAACTCCTGCCATCGTCTTGTCGCTGCCGTATGCAATCCGCAAATCGCCACTGCCAAAGCATCAGCGACATCATCTGGTTTAGGTTTTGTACGAATATTCAAGAGCTTCTGCACCATAAAAGTCACCTGCTCTTTGTTAGCGCCGCCATAACCTACAACAGCCTGCTTGATCTGCATCGGTGTAAATTCCGTGATCTGGATACCGCGGTTAGCTGCTGTCAAAAGTGCCACACCGCGAGCCTGACCAACGCTTATTGCTGTCGTTACATTGCGGTTAAAAAACAATTGTTCCACACTCATCACATCCGGACGATATTCATCCAATAAGACGCTCAGTTCATCGTAGATTTTTTTCAATCTGAGTTCAGGCAGCATATCCTTATCCGTAAACACAGCTCCATAATGGATAGGAGTCAGTTTATTCCCTACCATTTCCACCAGGCCAAAGCCGCAGATAGCAGTACCAGGGTCAATTCCAATTGCCAGCATCTCTTCGTGCTCCCTCCTGATTATGATAGAAAGCAGGCAGGCCTTGGTGAGCCTGCCTGTCGCACAATTTATTCTTCGTCTTCTTCCGGCAGGTCTGCGTTTGTATAAACATCCTGCACATCGTCTAAGTCCTCCAATGCCTCAAGCATTTTCCTAACTTTAACAACGTCTTCGTCAGACAGTTCTGCCATTGTGTCAGGGAGCATTGCGATCTCAGACATCATGACTTCGATATTATTATCAGCAAGAGCTTTTTCAACAGCATCAAAATCCTCAGGCTCGGTAACTATCTCAAAACCTTCTTCCTCAGCTTTAACATCTTCAGCACCTGCCTCTAACGCTATCAACATCAAATCATCTTCCGTATAGCCGGCTTCACTGTCGATACTAAAAACGCCTTTGCGTTTGAACATCCAATTTACACAACCAGTCTCGCCCATGTTCCCACCGTATTTAGAAAATACGTGACGAACATCGGCAGCAGTACGGTTACGGTTATCAGTCAAAGTGCTTACCATTACAGCAACACCAGCAGGACCATAACCTTCGTAAGTAATTTCCTCATAATTAGAAGCATCTGCAGCACCCTGCCCTTTTTGGATAGCGCGCTGAATGTTATCTTTAGGAACATTATTGGCCTTAGCTTTTGATAAAGCCAATTTCAATTTCATATTGCCGGTAGGGTCAGGGCCACCCATTCTTACCGCAATCGTAATCTCGCGGCCGATTTTGGTAGTAATCTGACCGCGTGCTGCGTCAGCTTTACCCTTTTTGTGTTTGATGTTTGCCCATTTCGAATGTCCGGACATTGTCATATTCCCCCTAAATCTTTAAACCTTACAAATCGCAAGATATTTTTACCATAATATTATACTATAGAGCCATTATTTATTCAAACTATTTTCGATACCACTATTTAACATTAAGATATATAAAACGCAGCCGAAGTCATCCCCGGCTGCGTTTTCAATTGATCACTATGCTTACAGCACAATATTTTTCGCATTAGCTAAAGTATCTCTTGCTTCAGCTATCAATCTTTCCATCACTTCAGCACAAGGCAGAATGTCGTTTAAAACGTTCAGACTTTGCCCTACTAAAACAGCTCCGTGGACAATATCGCCTTCCACCGCACCTAAACGGTTAGTTCCCGTAGCAAAATCGTTTAATTCCTGCTGCGGCGCACCGCTGCATTCTTTTTCCAAATATTCTTTGGTAAACTCATTTTTCAGGCAACGAACAGCATTATTGCGCGAAAAACCAGTTACAGCAGAATCAGTATCAGTAGCCTTAATAATGGCTTCTTTAGCTTTAGGATGGGTAGGACATTCGTCCGTCAGAATAAAACGTGATCCCATCTGTACACCGTCAGCCCCCATCATAAGCGCTGCCGCAATTCCACGTCCATCTGAAATACCACCTGCTACCAAAACCGGTACTTTTTTGATTAGCGGCAATACGTTTGTCATTAAAGCCATAGTAGTTTGCTGACCTATATGCCCGCCACCCTCCATACCTTCGATGACCATGGCATCAACACCTGCTTCTTCAACACGCTTTGCCAATTTGACACTTGGAACTACAGGAATAACTTTAATTTCTGCAGCATGAAATTTTTCGATATGAGGAACAGGATTGCCAGCGCCCAAAGTTACAAAGGCAACTTTTTCTTCACAAACCACATCAATAATCTCTGCAATATTAGGAGCCATCAGCATGATATTGACGCCGAAAGGTTTAGCGGTCAAATCTTTGGCTTTTCGGATTTCATCGCGGGTCCACTCTACAGTGCGGCCACCTGTAGCAATAATACCAGCGCCGCCGGCATTGGAAACAGCAGCTGCCAGATTTGCATCTGAAGTCCAGGCCATGCCACCCTGAATGATAGGATACTTGATTCCTAAAAGCTCAGTGATCTTTGTTTTCATATATCACACCTCTTAACTTAAATTTTATTATGTAAACCTGTTGCTTTTATATTATATAATAATCTTCTGTTCCTTGGCTACCTAAAAAGTCCCTTATCCTGTAAAAAAACGGTGAAATCATGGCTTACACAATTATCTGTTAAATTGACATTTTTCGTAAAATACCGTAAAATTTTTTTAATATCCTTATACTTGGATAGACAGACAGATAAAAGAGACATTTAAGGGAAAGAGGTTATTAAAATTATGCGTAGCGAAGAAGTAAAGCTTGGTTCAACCAGAGCAGCTCACCGCTCTTTATTTTATGCGATGGGTTACACCGAAGAAGACTTAAAAAAACCGCTTATCGGCGTAGTTAACGCCCAAAACGAAATAATCCCCGGACATATGCACCTCGACCAGATTGCCAAAGCTGTTAAACATGGTATTTTAGCTGCTGGCGGAACTCCAATCGAATTCCCTGCAATCGGTATCTGCGATGGCATTGCCATGGGCCATAACGGTATGAAATATCCTCTCGCCAGCCGCGAACTTGTAGCCGACAGTATTGAAGCTGTAGCTAACGGTCACGCGTTCGACGGTCTTGTACTCATTCCAAACTGTGATAAAATCGTGCCGGGTATGCTTATGGCAGCCGCACGTCTTAATATTCCCGCAATCGTTGTCAGCGGCGGGCCTATGCTTCCCGGACGTCTTAACGGAACCGACATCAGTGTTTCCACTGTTTTTGAAGCCGCTGGTCGTTTTGAAGCAGGAAAAATCGACAAAACAGAACTCAGCATCATCGAACATGCCGCATGCCCAGGCTGCGGCAGCTGTTCTGGTCTGTTCACTGCTAACACTATGAACTGCCTTACTGAAGTACTTGGTATGGGCTTACCCGGTAACGGTACTATACCAGCAGCTTACCAGGGTGCCCGTATCGCTCTTGCCAAACGTGCAGGTGCTAAAATCATGGACCTTGTTGCTCAAAACCTGTGTCCGCGTGATATTATGACAATGGACGCTTTCGAAAATGCCATAACTGTTGATATGGCAATCGGAGGTTCTTCCAATACTGCCTTACATTTACCCGCGATTGCCCACGAAGCAGACTTAGAATTACCATTAGAATTATTTGATGAAATAAGCAAAAAAACTCCTTATCTGACTAAACTTAGCCCTGGTGGCAGCCATCATATCATTGACCTTAATGAAGCTGGCGGAATCAATGCCGTGATGCATGAACTCAGTAAACTCGACTTGATTCATAAGGGAGCAAAATCAGTAACAGGTCAGACTATGGGCGAAAATTTTGCTGATGCTGTTATCACCCGTCCTGATGTTATTCACAGCGTTGAGAATCCTTATCGCAAAACAGGCGGCATTGCTGTACTCAAAGGCAATATCGCCCCCGACTGCAGCGTAGTCAAAGAAAGTGCCGTCGCCGAAGAAATGCTTGTACATTCTGGCCCTGCTAAAGTCTACGATTCCGAAGATGAAGCTATTGCGGCAATCTGCGGTAAACAAATAGAAAAAGGAGATGTCGTAGTCATTCGTTATGAGGGACCCAAAGGCGGACCAGGTATGCGAGAAATGCTCAATCCCACATCAGTACTGGCCGGTATGGGACTTGATAAAGATGTGGCGCTCCTTACGGATGGGCGTTTTTCCGGTGCAACCCGCGGGGCCTGCATCGGTCATATTTCCCCTGAAGCACGTGAAGGCGGTAATATTGCACTTATACAAAACGGTGATATCATCGAAATCGATATTCCCAACCGCACACTTAATGTTAAAGTTTCTAACGAAGAACTGTCCAGACGTCGTGAAGCGTGGATATGCCCGCCTCCTAAAGTAACCAGCGGTTACTTAGCTCGCTATGCAGCCTTGGTTTCTTCAGCAGCAACAGGCGCTGTACTTAAAGTCCCTGATCAAAAATAAAATTTATATAGTAAAAATATCAATAAACCCCTGTCGTTTTAAAACGACAGGGGTTTATTGATATTTTTTTAGTTATTCCTAAACCGACATTTCTTCTTAAAATTATACAGTGCTTTCTTATTACATATGCTCAGTTATTTAATAACTATCTGGCAATTCAAACATTTCATATATCATTAACTCTATTACTTCCACCATCGTAAAATCTCCCTATTCTACAATAATAACAGAAAGAAGATGATAGTTATGGACACTTTAACCTTTAATAGCAACACTTATAGCGGTACCTACACTACTGGTAATAACGGAGTTCCATGCACATTTACGGTGGTGGTTGGAACACTGTCGCCTACTGTAGGCGACAATTTGACGTTAGCTAGAATAAATAATCGAAATGTTTATATTCAAGATAGCGCAAACAACAACCAGTACATTGTAACCCTTGCCTAAATTCCTCTGCATTATAAAATAAAAAGAATACCATATGGTATTCTTTTTATTTTACTTTTGATTCTCATCCGAATTATTTTTATCACTATAAATTCTAAAGGCACTACGAAATACCAGAAAGAAACATAATAAAAGCGTTACTATATCCCCGCTGTCAGAGATATTGAAATTTAAACGCCGTAACACGAAAATATAAAGAAAAATTACAAAAATTATAGTATAATCCTGCTGCTTCATTATCTTCACCCCAATATATTATACCCCGCTGATTTTATTATACCATCTCCTGATATTAGTGCTGTATTTTATTATTTACAAAATAAAATACAGCACAAAAAAATAATGCAAAACACTGCCAGTCATCACAAATAAATGCCATACTGAATGCATAAATTTATGTTTTTTATCAGCATAGAAAAAAATTCCTATTGTATAAGCTAATCCACCACTTACTAACAACATTAGACCATCTGCAGGCAACATTTTCCACAAATACGGCAAAGCAATAATAACAGACCATCCCATAAGCACATACATCAGCAACGACAGTTTTTCCCACCTGCTGAGACTTATCGCATTGAGAGTGATCCCTACAACTGTCAGCAGTAAATTTATCCCCAATAACTTCCAACCTAACTCAGGCGGTAATAAAACAATACAAATAGGTACATAACTACCTAAAATCAAAAGAAAAATCGAACAATGATCAAGCACCTGAAAAATCTTTTTCGCGGTACTGTTTGTTATAGCATGATATATTGTAGACATCAGATAAAGAAAAATCAGGCAAAAACCATATATCGCCGCACTGACAATACCGCTGACACTGCTGTTATAGGATGCATAAACGATCAAAACAACAGTACCAAGAACAGCCAACAGTGCGCCGATGCCATGTGAAACGGCATTAGCTATTTCCTCACCTAAAGACTGCCTGTTTAAACTGCTCATATAATCAACCTCCAGTCTTACGTAGTAAATTATAGCACTATCCGTTAAAAAAAGTGTGACAATAAAGTTAACCTCTTACTTTATTTTCAAAATATTTTCTAAAAGTAACTATTATCAACATTTTCCAAAATATAATCGAAACAATTAATAAAAAGCATTTTAGATTCGATATAAGGAGTAATAACGCTTCTAAACAAGCCATTCCCTCTAAAAACAATTATTTTAAACTTTTTTTCAAGTTTTTTAGCATTGCTTAATTCATATTTCTTTAATATGATTAATTCAGAAAGTAAAATTAAACTTCAAGAAAATCATTGGAATTCTTATGAAGCTATTTTTTTACAAAAAAGGACTGATTTTTATGACTACAAGAAAAATAAAAAAATTAACTACAGGACAACGTACAATTGATGGCGCAGGCGTACATCTGGTCCGTGTACTTGGCCACGATACAGTAATGGACTATGACCCGTTTTTAATGCTGGATTCTTTTGACTCACATAATCCTACCGACTACATTAAGGGTTTTCCAATCCATCCTCATAGAGGTATTGAAACTATTTCTTATCTTGTTCAAGGCGAAATGACACACCAGGATAGTTTAGGCAATAAAGGAACAATCCGCAGCGGCGAAAGCCAATGGATGACTGCCGGCAGTGGTATCATGCACCAGGAAATGCCCCAGGTCAGCAAACATATGCTTGGCGTACAGCTTTGGCTGAACCTGCCCCAAAAAGAAAAAATGACTGATCCAACCTATTTTGACATTACCGGAAATATGATAGGCAGTAAAAAAACAGATACTGCTATAATACATGGGCTTGCAGGTGAATATGACTCTATAAAAGGTGTTGAACCACCTCATATCAAGGCAACTATCTATGATGTAGAACTACAGACAGGCAAGTCAATCACACTGCCAACTAAAACTGAGGATAATGTTTTTATCTTTTTGATTGAAGGCAATGCTATAATAGACGGCACCAATATTCCAGAAAAAACTGCCGTGCTCTTTAGTGAGGGCGATGAAATATCTGTCAGTGCTGAATCAGATAAACAATTACGTTTTATGTTCTGTTCTGCTAAGCCTTTAAAAGAACCTGTATCTTGGGGTGGACCAATTGTGATGAATACGCGCGAAGAGCTAAATGAGGCTTTTAAAGAACTTGACAAAGGAACTTTTATCAAACATAATGCAGCCCATCTTGATTAATCAGTAATACTATCCAAGATCTGTTAAATATTTAAAAAATACACAAAAAAAAGTGCAGTGACCCCAAAAAGTTAGACAATTTTATATTAAGCAATACCAAAGGATTGGATTCTGTAATTTACAGGGCTCAATCCTTTTAATTTTGCTTTTATACGTAAATTATTATAGTAATAGATGTATTAATCTAAATCTTTTAGAAACTCCTGTTTATCCTGATATTTTTTCTTGTAATACAATTCTGATTTTAAAATACCAAAGAAATTCTCCATCACAGAATTGTCTAAACAATTACCTTTGCGCGACATACTTTGCACAATGCCATATCTTTTCAAAATTGTTTGGTATTCTTTCATTTGGTAGTGCCAGCCCTGATCAGAGTGCATTATCGTTGGATATTTCTTCTGCAAAGGGCTTATTAAGACTTTACCAAGCATTTCTTTAATAAGGGTAAAATCAGGATGTTCTCTAACTGAATAAGAAATGATTTCCCCGTTAAATAAATCTAATATCGGAGATAGGTAAAGCTTTTCTTCTTTAATGCGAAATTCAGTAATGTCACTAACCCACTTTTGGTTCGGCGCAGTTGCAAAGAAATCCCTATGTAAAATATTAGGGGCAATTCTACCAATAGTTCCTTTATAGGAACGGTATTTTTTAACTCGCACATTGGATTTTAAATTCAATAGCTGCATTAGGCGCTGTACCGTTTTGTGATTAATTGTATAACCAATGTTTCTAAGTTCCAAAGTAATGCGACGATAGCCGTAATTTCCTTTGTGTTGCTGAAATAATAGCTGTATCTCAGCTTTTATTTCAGCATATTTATCTTCTTGTATTAATTTTTTTAGATAATAGTAGTATGTACTCCTGGCAATGCCGGCCAAGTTTAATAACTTTATAAGCTCATACTTCTGCCTTAGTTCAAAAATTACCGTTACTTTGTCTTGTTTTTTGATTTTTCCCGTTTTTGAACTAAGGCATTCAATTTTTTTAGGTATTCATTCTCCATACGCAAGCGCTGCAATTCTTGAATAAGATCTTCTGTTATTTCCGATTTTGTTTGTTTCTTCTTAGCCATACATGTTTTAGAGCCTCGCCGTTCCATGAATAAAGCTTCTTTACCTTCTTCAATAAATATACGTTCCCATTTCCGAATAGTACCATAAGAGGCAATATTAAAATGAGCTGCTGCTGTTCGCAATGAACAACCTGTTGCTTGTATATATTCTATAACATTTATTTTAAATTCTCCAGGGTAAGTCCAATTAACATTAGTTAACCCTTCTATACCATGTTTTTGATAGACAGACACCCATTTTGTAATATCTCCATGCCCAATTTTAAAATGATTTTCAGCTTCTCTAATACTATTTTTCCTATCCAATACAAATAAAACAATTTTTAATTTTAGTTCATTTGAGTATTTTTTCTTCGGCAAAATAAATCAACCCCAAATCATTAGATTTTGTCTAACAATTTGGGGTCAGTTCATGCGTACGCGGCTTCCTTTCACTTTTTCATTTTGAGGGAGAGCCGACGTGCGAGCATCGACTGTCTCTTTGTATTTATTATACTCTATGGAAAAGTCAAACTTATCATTTACCAGAACTGATATTTTTCTCTTTTTATTTTTTATAATTCACACATATATGTCATTACTTTTCCACAAACATTTCACCCTTGTAAACAGAACAGTGTCTTTCTGCTTTCAAAAACATTTATTTCACAATGCTGAGTGATGAACATCAACCATCACTTTCTCGAACCGAAACATGCCCAATGGAAACTGTTGCCCCAAAATCTCATCCTGGTCGTAGAGTTCAGGATAGCGCTCATTCAAAAATTCCACAATATGGAAACCGCAGCAGTTGACGTAAAAATGAATGTTTCTCGTTTCTTCTGGAGGAACAATATTGTCCCAGCAGATATCTCATGTAATATTTAAAAACTATATCTTAATCCAATATCAATACGTCCTTTTGTCTCATAATCAGAACGGAAGCTACGCTTTACCTGTATATAACCCATCAAATCTTCATCAAATCTTCTGCTTCCTCCTATAGAAATCTCGCCCCATGTTTCAGCTAATTTTATATTACTACTATTTGGATTATCTCCATTTAAACTAAATATAGCATTTGTATCTCCTCTAAATTCTTTCAACCAGTCAACTCTCACAAAATAGCTTGAACTAGGATTTTTACGTCCCATTGAGATGCCAAGTCTGCCTATCAAACTATCTGTACTATCATGTCTCACATTTATTCCATTATCCGTCTTATAATTAGAACCACTTATATGCCCATAGATAACTTGTACCTGCGGATCTATAAAATATCCTTTCTTATTCTCAAATTTTCTTCCATATTCAGCACTTAATTGATAGGCCCAATTAGAATTATTCCCTTTTGTATTATATTGATAATCATCAGCTATCACTTCAAAGTCATTATGCATACGACTTACTTTACCAATATAATCAACGTATTCTCCATTTTTACTTGCTCTAGAAGCATATAATGATCCCGTAGCAATCCAGTTTTCACCACTTCCTCCATTTTTAAGTTTACTTTCACCATCTGTGTAACTAAAAGAACCACCATATGTCCATGTTGATTCTGTAAATAATAAATTTTCAGCAGGGTCCACTTCTGAATTTTTCATAATTTCCGAAGACACCAACGATAAATCAAAACTTTCAACTGCTTCAGGTAACATCGATTCATCAGTTTCTATAAACTGTAAATTTTTACTATTTTCAATAATATCATCTAGCGTAGCATTATTTTTTACATCATTACGTAGCTTAATTAATTTAGCACTTTGCAATAGTTCCAAAGACAATCCCCTGTTTATACTATTATCACTAATAGCTACTTTAGCACCATCTGGTACATATTTTAAATTTTCTATAGACTTTGAATAAATTCCCATTGGATTTTTCTTCTGCGCTCTATCATAACCAAATTGCACAGCACGATATTTATTGTAAAAATAATAATTGTGTTTCGTATATGAATTATTTCCCCCATAAACACGCATCCAGTCGCCTTGTAGTCTTGGCAAATCACGTATCTCGCCTAATCGTTGTGATAATGTTTCTATTTCATCTCGCCAAAAAAAATAATTGCTGATATATGAAGAATCAACTCCTGCCATAGTTGATGTTTCTTCATCATCTATTTTTAAAATATTCCCCTCATATTTAAAATAATCCCCTCCATCACTCTTTGTTGGATCTTTTTCATTAGCAGTTAAATGACTATTATCTCTGTATTCTACATCTTCTGTGTTTTCAAAGTACCATCTAGTTGAATATTTATGCACAAGACCTTCTTGCAAATAAACTCTTCCCACAGCTTTTTTCCCATTTTCAAGTACCATTGATGTTTCCATATTTTCAATACCCTCATTAGCAAAAATACTGTTAGCAGCACTTTTCAATAGCCAAAAAGCACTAGCCTTATTAGGAACGTCATCAGATGTCAGTTGTGTGCCATCTTCTTTTTTTGCATTAATACTAATATCAAGACTCGAATTTATTCCATTATCCTTAGTACCATTGGCTTTATAAATTTTATCAAGATATACACCGCCCTTAGTTCCATTATCTACTACATAATAGTCTTCTGTCTTAGAAGGATATTTACCATTATTCTCATTATCATCTATAACATCATTTATGATATTACCTTCACTATCAAAATGAATCGGGTCTTTAACTTCAATTTTACGAACATTGTTATAAACTATTGTCCCGTTCCCCTGAAATGCGCCTCTAACATCAATTCTATTGTTTTTATTCATAGCAATCTTCGCATTAGATAACTTCAAACGTGTATTATCTTTTTCTGTATTATTTCCAGCCTTTATCAGAATATCAATATTATCACTGAGAGTAATTGTATCTCCATACTCATTTCTTGAAAAATTTAAAATTGATAACCCTTTTTCTAATGGTTGTGTACCAGTATAATTCATTGATGGATTGATATTTATATTACCTTTTTTTATATTAAAATTCCCTTTCAATTCTGTTTCACTTATAACAGAAGGTCTAGAAGCTAAATTAGTATTATTAATCATAGGTCGCATATATATAGACAAACTATTTGCACTTATATCTACTCCATTTTTATTTTTTGACTCTATAGTTTGTAATCCTGCTTGGTTCCATATTGCAACGCCTTGTTTAGCACCATTAACGATAATACTTCCTGTTACGCCAACATGCTGTTTCCCATAAAATTTATTACCTGTATCCGACCAATTATAAATGCCATACGCTCTACCGTTAACATCACTATTATTTACATTAATATTATCCACTGAATTTATGTACTGCCCTTTTTCTTTTTTATCAATTTGTCCATCTGATGCACCAGTCTCATTCTGATATGTCATTACGCCATACTCTTTGGCATAAATATCTCCAATGCGATTTATAATCTGATTCACATTTCTATAAGCAGCAATTCCAATTTTAAAACGGGTAGAAGAATCTCCAATATTTCCCACAATCGCATTAACTCTTTGTTCATTTTGATCAAAAACAGAATTACTAGCATTACCACCAGCAATAATAGCCACTCCATAACCATTTTCATCTACTGTTATTTTACCAATATTTCCATTAATTAGCTGGAAGCCACTCTGATTCGTAATAACACCATATGTAAGTGGCGAATTAGCGAGAATATTTACTTTTGAACCTGTTCCACCATTCAATTCATTTGTTTCAATGTTAATCACTTGGTATGAATCATTATTTATATCTTTACTATTAGTATTTCCCTTATTTACAAATACAACACCTGTCGTTCCAGTTATTTTCCCAATATTGCTTAAAGTAATTGTTTGAATCTGTTTTTCATTATCGGAACTATTATCATATTTTAAATAAAAAATTGAATTTTTGGATGCAATCTCATCAATATTTTTCAATATAATGTTTTGATTTTTTCCACTATTAGAAAGAAACATACCGTTGTTCGGAGCTGTTGTATTACTACCATCAATATTTGATTTTAATAAATTATAATCTGAATATTCATGTTTGTCCCCAGTATTAGCTATATCAAAAAAGAGTTCTTTATTTTCTTCAGCATATATTACAGAAGGCATACACATTCCTAAAGCATTGTATGCGATACACCCAAATAATAATGCTTTCCACTTGCTGCTTACCACATTCCCATTACTAATACATCTCATTTTTCATCATCAGCTTTCTTTACGTAACACACAGTGCACTTAATATATATAGCTTCATAGATATTTCCATACCCAAAAGTTATATTAAACTTAATTATAAAAGAATATTAGCAATTTGTTAATAATTTTATAGTTTGAAAATATTTTTTTGAGATAGATTTTATATCGTGGAATAAATATTTCGTATTTTAATGGCAGTTATTTATATGAGTATAGTGCTGTCGATAATAAATTTATAGAATTATCAATATAGAAAATGAATAAAAAAATGCACCAGGTTTTAACTGGTGCATTTTTTCGTTTAAATTTATTTCTATTCTGTTACACTCAACATTTACTCTTGTTTTTGTGATAACAATTATTATATAGTATTAAAAAACAACAACTGGGATTCACTGTGAAAAACATGTACAAGTCAAGTAAAGTAACAATAATAAAGTCTTAAAACTTTATTATTATTACTTTACTACTTATTACGTTAGTATTTATAAAGACCTTAAAGTCAGTTTTGTGGATAATGTGGATAATTATTGAACTGCACTCATTTTTTATCTTTTTTTTAAAAAAAGACCGCCTAAATTACCGTCAAAACAAAAAAAGCACTTACGTTATTAGCGTAAGTGCGCTTGTTTCCTGGTGGGCCCAGCTGGGTTCGAACCAGCGACCAACCGGTTATGAGCCGGTGGCTCTACCACTGAGCTATAGGCCCATAGTACCATGCGTTGTCTCAATGGTCAACAGTAATATTCTAAACAAATTTGGTCGAGTTGTCAAGCTAAACCGATTATTCCAAGAAGTCTTTTAACCGTTTACTGCGGCTTGGATGACGCAGCTTACGTAAAGCTTTGGCCTCGATTTGACGAATACGTTCTCTGGTTACACCAAAATGCTGCCCTACTTCTTCCAGGGTACGTGAACGCCCGTCTTCCAAACCAAAACGCAGTTCTAAAACCTTCTTTTCACGCACAGTCAGTGTTTCCAAGACTTCTTCCAACTGCTCACGCAATAAAGTGAACGAAGCAGCATCAGCTGGTGCCGGTGCATCATGATCTTCAATAAAATCCCCCAAATGCGAATCTTCTTCTTCACCGATAGGAGTTTCCAATGATACCGGTTCCTGTGCGATTTTCATAATCTCACGAACACGATCAACAGTAGTATCCATTTCCTTTGCAATCTCTTCCGGCATAGGTTCCCGCCCAAGTTCTTGCAGCAGTTGACGTGATACGCGAATCAGTTTATTGATTGTTTCAACCATATGCACAGGTATACGAATGGTGCGGGCCTGGTCAGCAATAGCGCGTGTAATAGCCTGACGAATCCACCAAGTGGCATAAGTACTGAATTTAAAGCCTTTATTATAATCAAATTTTTCTACTGCTTTGATAAGACCAAGGTTACCTTCCTGAATAAGGTCTAAAAAGAGCATTCCCCGGCCAACATAACGTTTTGCAATGCTGACAACCAAACGAAGATTAGCTTCCGATAAACATCGTTTTGCAGCTTCTCCTTCTTCAAAAACTTCTTCCAAAAGTTTTCCGTAATCTTCTTCCAACGTCATATAGCTATCAAAAACAGCAGCATCATTTTCTTCTGGTAAGCGGCGCTTGATCTCGTCAAGTAAAGTCTTGATCTCAAACAGCGCATGTACTTCTTTATCACTGGTCTGACGATCGACTACCATTTTATCACAGTCTGGGATCATCACATTGTGTTCCTGCATCATACGTTGTAAATGCAAACGCTCATCTTTAGTAAACTCAACAATAAGATCCTGATATTCAGACAATGTACAGGGAGTACCCGCTGCAGCCGCCCTCGCAATAATTCCAAGCACTTTTTCAACATTGCGCAGTTCACAGCTTTTATGTTCCTGTTCCAAATGCTTCTTGATTTTTTTGATCAGAGTAGCAGTTTTTTCTTTACCGCTGTAAGCAGGAACCAAAGCTGCAGGCAATGACGAATTCATCAGCCTTTCGGCCTGTTTTCCCTTATCCATACGTTTAGCAAGCTTGATTTCATCTTCGCCGATCAAAAGCGGTACACGGCCGATCTCCTTAAGATACATCCTGACCGGATCATCAATGCTTACCCCTTCAGGCACACTGAGATTAGCCAGCTCTGCTTCATTGATTTCTTCCGTATCATCATCGTTGACCGGCAGTACATCATCATCGCTGTTTTCGTCGACTACGTCGATGCCTTTTTGGGCAATCAACTCATACATACTGTCCATATCGTCCGGAGTCATATCTTCTACGTTTTGCATAGAATCCATAATTTCACGATAAGTGAGAACACCGCCGTGAGATTTGCCTTTAAGTAATAATTCCTCTACCTGGTCGGCAGAAATTTTAGTATTAGCCATGGTGTTCCCTCCTTTCGTTGCTTAATATCTGCTGTTGTTTTTTAATATAATTTTTTGATTTCATCTTTAATTTTCTGGCTTTCCGCAAGTTCCTGCAAAAAGCGGTCATCCCCCAAACGTTCATATTCGTCGGCGCGCAGACGGTGCTCTTCATAGCTTCGTTCCAAAGCGCCCCTGCGCATCTGCCGCAGGCAATCATCTACTAGTTTTTCACCGTTTTCTTCCGCAAGATCTTTTGTCATAATCTGCGCCAGCTCCGTGGCCGCTTCATTTGACAGTTCTGTAAAAAGCTTATCAGCAGCACTCTGATTGCCAGCATCAAGCTGCTTCAGCAATCCTTCATAGATTTCTCCGCGAAATTTTGACATAAAACCGACACTATCAATTTTATCTCTGTAAACAAGCGCCAAATCGGTATTTTTTAAAATAACGTAAAGCAAAAGCTGCTCTGCTAAATCTTCAGCTGAAAGTACGTTGGGCTGTACCTGCCATTTAGACACGGCTTCCCTACGATCATTTTTACGGCTTAGCTTACGATATTCACTCATGATGAGCCCTTCGTCAATTGTCAAACGTTGGGCCAGCGTTTTGATATGCTGTGCAACCTCAATTTCATTTTTGCACTCTAGTAGGAATGGTAGTATATTCGACACAGCTTCAACTTTTCCTGCTAAATTTGAAACATTATTTTGAGAAATGACATACTGCATCTGAAATTCTATACCTGAAACAGCTGTTTCAATCAGCCGTAGATAAGCATCTTTACCGTGCTTACGCACAAATTCATCAGGATCTTTCCCATCAGGCACTATGAGCACTCTGACTTTAAGCCCGGCTTCTTTAGCAATGCTTACTGCCCTTACAGTGGCCCGTTGTCCAGCTGCGTCGCTGTCATACGAAAAAACTACTTCATCAGCGGCACGAGCTAAAAGTTTAGCCTGCTCCTGCGCAAAAGCCGTCCCCATTGAAGCAACAGCCCAATCGATACCAGCAGCATGTAAACTGATTGCATCCATATAACCTTCAACAATCACGGCCTGCCTGCGTTTCTTTATTTCCTTTAAAGCCACATTCATCCCGAACAGAAGAGTTCTTTTGTTAAACCACTCTGTTTCACCAGTATTCATGTATTTTGCCATCTGTTGAGAATTTTGCTCTAAAATACGACCGCCGAAACCAACTACATGACCACGTGGATCCTGAATAGGTATCATCACTCTGCCACGGAACTTATCCATCGGCCCACGGTCATAGTTTACCGCCAGCCCGGCCTGCACCAACAGTCCAGCACTACATCCACGTTTTCCAAGTGCTGAAAGCAATGCGTTATAGTTCGGCAGTGCCACCCCGATTGAAAACCGCTCGATAATCTCAGGTGTAATGCCGCGTCCTGTGAGATACTCCTGTGCTTTAATTCCATAATCAGTCTTCGTCAAACAGGCCTGAAAAAAACGTGTCGCCAGTTCATTAGCGGCAATAACCTGTTTTGCCTGTTTCTCACGTTCCAGTTCAGCTTTAGTCTTTTCCTTTTCAGGAACAGCAATACCCAATTTATTTGCCAGAAGCTTTAAAGCCTCTGGGAACGTGCAATTTTCCATTTTCATCACAAAGGTAAAAACATCACCGCCAACATGACAGCCATAACAATAAAAAAAGTTCTTGTCCGGCGTTACGGAAAAGGACGGTGTTTTTTCTCCGTGGAAAGGACAGCAGCCCCAAAAACTGCCGCCGCGCTTTTTTAGCGGTACATATTCAGAAATTATCTCGACGATATTAGCTTGGGAGCGAACCTGCTCTTTAAAATCATCAAACATACCACTCATAATTATTGCTCCTGTCACCTCGAATACCATCTGATTTATTATATTCAATATTTAACAAAAAAATCCTCTTTTTAACGGTAGATAATTTTAGCATTACGACAAGTTTATATTATGGGAATGTAATGTTTATTAAATAGCTGCACAGCTCCTGCATCTGTCAGTCCACCCACAAAATCGACTACAGTCTGCTTCAATCCGAAACGATCTGCCAGTTCCCCATATTCTCTTGGCAACAGCTGCGGAGACTCCATATATAAATCCATAAGAGTCCTAACAACGTGTTCTGCCTTGTTATGTTCAACCGTCAGCTGGGGCGAACAGTAAATATAATCAAACATAAAATTGCGAAATTCTTCAACAGCTTCTTCATAATATTTATCAATAATAATTTGCGGCTGATTCAGTGATAATTCCACAATATTATGAACAAGCACATCCAATATCTGGCTTGGTTCTGTTCCTAAGCGCATAGCGACGATACCTGGCAATTTTTCAGGACCGATGATGCCAACTTTGCATCCATCATCGAAATCATGGCACAGATAAGCGATACGATCACAACGCCGCACCACTTGCCCTTCAAGCGTCTTTGGCATCGTACTGCCTGTATGGTTCACAATAGCATCACGAACTTCACGGGTCAGATTCAGCCCTTTCCCCTTCCGCCCATACAATTCTACGACACGAAGGCTCTGTTCATTATGTTTAAAATGTCCAGTATAAGAATTAATTGCCCGCTCCCCTGCATGTCCAAAAGGAGTGTGCCCAAGATCATGCCCTAAAGCAGCAGCTTCTGTAAGATCCTCGTTTAATCTCAATGCTCTGGCAATAGTCCTGGCAATCTGCGACACTTCCATGCTATGAGTAAGACGCGTACGGTAATGATCACCCGGACATAAATATACCTGTGTTTTATGTTTTAACTTACGAAAAGGAGTACTGTGGATGATCCGGTCCCGATCACGCTGGAAAGCCGTGCGCAGATCATCGGCAGCCTCCTCACTATCACGTACTGCCTGCGAACTTTTAGCCGCCCAGGGTGCCAGTGTTTCCTGTTCTATATTCTCGCTTATTTCTCTAACTGATAACATTATTCTTCACCTTTATTTCACTTTCAAGCATTGTCATCATGCACATTAAGTAATATAATTACTCATGTGAGGTGAACTGAATGAAAAAAATTTTTATCTTTGTTTTACTGTTGCTCTTAGTTCCTGCAATTTGTCTGGCAGAGCCGCAGGTAACCAGTGATAAACAAACTTTTAACCCTTTTACAGGAGTTTATGATCTGCAGGGCAACGTCCATGTTGAAATTGGTGACAGAATCATCACCGGCGATGCCGCACAGGTAAGTATGTATAAACTTGAGGTACATGGACAAGGTAATATTACCCTGCGCGAAGGAGATATCACCTTCGATTGTGATACAGTCGATGTATACGGTAAAGAAAAAACTGCCTACGTAGCAGGTAATATGAACTTTACTCAAGGTGATATGATCATCAGCGCTGATACCGGCAGCTTTAACTGGAGCACAAAAAATGCTGTTTTTAACGGTAATGTAATCGTCAACGGTGAACCTAAAAATGGCGAAGTCATTTACAATGTCCGTGAAAAAGTTTTTGTAAATTAGTTTTACAGTTTAAATAACCCTCGCTTAGGCGAGGGTTATTTTTATTTAGCGGCGGTCTTTATTTTTCTGCACATACTCTAAGATCATACCTGCTGTTTCTTCGATCGCACGGTTAGATACATTGATAATAGTACAATGCAGACGACGCATAATACCTTTTGCATATTCAAGCTCTTCATTAATCCGTTTAACATCAGCATAAGCGGCACCATCTGTCAGTCCCATAGTTTTCAAACGTTCGCTGCGGATCTCATTAAGTTTAAACGGATCAATAAGCAGACCAATGATTTTATGCGGAGGAACTTTAAATAATTCTTCAGGAGGCATGATTTCCGGTACCAGCGGTACATTGGCAACTTTTATTTGTTTGTGTGCCAAGTACATGCTGAGCGGAGTTTTAGAAGTTCTTGAAACACCTATGATAACAACATCTGCTTTAGCCAGTCCCAAAGGATTTTTGCCATCATCATATTTAACAGCAAATTCTACGGCTTCGACACGTTTAAAGTATTCATGATCTAAAGCATGGATCAATCCGGCCTGGTTTTTAGGCAGCAGTCCGGAAGTTTTTTCAATAGCCTTAAGCATCGGTCCTAAAACATCAACAACCTCTACATCATGCTCCATTGCTTTATGCGCAATATGTTCACGCAATTCAGGTGAAACTACGGTATAACAGATAATACCATTATTTTCCTTAGCCTCTTCAATAACCTTTTCAACCTGCGCCTTATCTTTAACATAAGGAACACGGATCACATCAAATTTTTCCTGTACAAATTGGCTGGTAGTAGCCTTTACAACAGACTCAGCGGTTTCACCAATAGAATCAGAAACTGCATAGATAATCGGTAATTTAGCTATGATAATTGCCTCCTTTGCCCTCTGCCAGATCCACTAACAGACGGGTAAAATTCGTTTTAGTGATACGTCCCACTACTTCGTAACTGCGCTTATCCTCGCCCACACATCTAATAACAGGCAGACAATCAATCTCATTATCAATAATTTTACGTGCTGCCGAAGCTACAGAATCTTCCTGTTTGACTACAATAAGTTTAGACAGTGGTGTCATCACCATTACAACAGGAATTTCACGCAGATCGCTGCCATTATTGATAGCAGCTTTAAGCAAGTCTTTACGCGATACCACCCCTACCAAAAGACCAGCCTCATCAAGAACAAATACTGTCCCTACATCCTCCAGGAACATAGTTACAACAGCTTCATAGGCGCTTTTATCCTGATTGACTGCTACAGGCACAGACTGCAGATCACGTACAAGGATGCCGGAAATTTCTTCCATCAACATTCCCAGCGTATTCTTGCCGGTAAAATAATAACCAACTTTAGGACGCGCATCTAAAATACCGCCCATAACTAAAATCGCCAGATCTGATCGTAAAGCCGCACGAGTTACATTCAGACGTTCAGCAATATGTTCGCCCGTGATCGGCCCATCCTGGCGCACGATCTCGGCAATACGTTTTTGTCTGTTACTTAAAGAAATTGTCCTCACACCCTTCCGAACTTACATTAATTTTTCCTATATTTATATAGTATACGCTATTTTATGCAAAATCCCTGCTTCCGGTCATAAATATTTTTAAAAGTATACAAAAATAACAGGGCCAAAATTTCGGCCCTGTTATTTTCATATATTTTCATAACTGCTCATGTTCCATTCTCTGGATCATAATACACAGCAGCAAAAAATAACGGTCTGTCATTTTAAAATAATTTTTTTGTGTTATTTCTTTGATTTTCCCCAACCGATAACGTAGAGTATTAATATGTATATGCTGTCTTTCAGCTGCATCCTCTAAACTGTTTTCCCGCAAAGCCGCTGAAAGTGTATCCAAAAGGCTCGATTGATAGCGTCTGTCATATTCCTGCAGTTTATCAAGCACCGTCGTCTTAATAAAATTATACTCCGAAGTATTGCGGCAGTGCATCAGCAAACTGAACGGCAGCCATTCTTCAGCCTTACGTACTCCTGAAATATGCAATTTATATAAAAGTCTGATAACGTTTACCGACATCTCATAATGCTCTTTAATTCGCTCCAGTTCTGTAAATTCAGGAGATATTACAGCTGCAGCTATTTTATTCTGTTCCTTATTATATTTTTTGAATATATTAATGCTCGTAAGAGCTTCTTTACTGCTGCATAACAAGATATAAAATTTTTCCTCTTCAATTAAAAATCTATCAATCAAATAATTGCTTATATTATGGCTTCCTTTAGAAAATAAAATCAAATTATATGCTTTTTGCTGCACAAATCCCAGATTAGCAAGCTTTTCAGCAATAACTTCTCCACTTTTGATTTCACCATTTTTTATTTCTTTCCAAAAACGTTCCACTGTTTTCTGCAGCGTTTCATAATGGTCCCACAGCTTGATGGCTAAAAAAGAAGCTCCCTGTTGCCCAATCAACCGTTCTTTTTCCGTTAACTGCCCCTCAGCAACAATAATAAACCTCCCTATAAGCTGACTACGGGCATAGCATTCGAAAATATGCAGCTCATTGATAAAAAAGCCCGCATCAGTATATATTCTTTCATTAAAACCAGTTTTAATTTTTTCTGTCCAATCAAGAAAATCCTGTTTACGAGTACCTCGTCTGCTCCAGGAAGCAAGTATCTTCCCTTCATGATTCAGGCAAAAACAATTCTTGTGAAGCTGATTTCCCAAAACATTCACCAGCGAAGCCAGATCATCTGAATTCAGTGAAGTATGAATAAGTTTTTGATAGTTTTTTTCTACTTCAATCAACATATTGGTTTGATAATTCTGAATTTCAGAAGTGATTGTCTGCACCAGTTCTCTAAACTTGACTGCAGTTTTCACTTCAAATACCGGCAGCCGGTACTGATCTGCCAACTGCAGTATTTTCAGCGGGATCTTATTGATAAAACGACCTGTTTTGATACCTATCGCTGATATTCGCGGAGCAAGCTTTTTAAAACCATCTTCCTGCAGGTCAGGACTTTTACTGAAGGCATACCAGGTAGTTAAAACAAACTCACCTCCTGTTACCCATTCGTGCAAATCAGGCCCTTCCATAATTGTTACATGTGTTATCTGATTGTTTAAGTTCCCATGCTTATTAACCAATGTCACACGTTCGGCAAAATCTTTGATTTCCAATAATTCATTTAAGGTCACCATTTTCTTGGACATTATCTCACCTTCTTTTCTAATGCCATATATTTCTTTTTTTCCAGAATATCCTGATTACGATTTTACTATTTAGTTATTTTTTTAGCAAATCCAAAGATTTCAAAAACTGTTATACTAAAAAGCTAAACTTTACCCATCGTAAAACCTTCTTGATTTTAAACCAGCGCCTTATTTTTCATTCCGGTAAAAAAATCTTGAGGCAACTATAAAAGCAGCCTCAAGATTATCAAATCTTCCATTAATCATTCACATAAAACTAAGTATTACAAAAGTTCCACTGATGATAACGCCGGAAACAATTGTCCAAATAACGCAATATCCCATAATATCACGCGCCGATAATCCCGCAACTCCTAAAAGCGGCAATGCCCAAAACGGTTGAATCTGATTAGTCCAGCCATCTCCCCAAGCAAAAGCCATAATTGTCTGCGGAATATTCGCCCCCAATGCCTCAGCAGCCTTCATCATGATTGGTCCCTGGATAGCCCATTGCCCGCCTCCGGAAGGAATAAAAATATTTACCAGCCCTGCCGATAAAAATGTATAAAGAGGGAAGGTATGTGCTGTAGAAATTTCCACAAACCACATGGAAATCATATCAACCAGACCAGAAGCAGTCATCATCCCCGACATACCAGCATAAAGCGGAAATTGCAAAATAATACCGCGGCTGGCACCGATTCCCTGTGCCACAGCCTTTAAAAAGCCGTTAGGACTGCTGTGCAGATATAAACCCAATGTTAAAAAAATCAAAATGACCAAATTCAAATTCAGGTCAAAACCAATCTTAGAAAAATTAGCTCCCAGATAAATCAATGGGAACAAACCAAACAAAGCGTTGAGCCAATAAGCATTTTCCAATCTTTCGGCAAATGTCATATCTTTTTTAGCAATTCTTATCTCTGGTTTTTCTTGTTCTTTTTCACTGTATTCCACTATTTCATTAGCAGGAGGTTTCATATTAAAATACACGATAAACAGCATAATTACGATTATAGCCGTCATTACCAGATTCCAGGAAGAATACAGCGTATCACCAACCGGTGTCAGTGGCAGTCCGAGCTTCTCCATAAAATTGCCTGGTGTTGCTGAAACAAGCGGAATCGAAGAAGACGGCCCGCGAATAATCTCACCGCCATAAGCCGCAGCTACCAACAGCGGAAAATGCAGGCCTTTAACCTTTTTGCCTACCTCTTTCGCAAGAACTGCACCTATAACAAGCCCAAATCCCCAGTTTATATAGCAAGACGCAATAGATACTAATGCAGTCAACCCAAGAGCCTGCTGTGGAGTTTTAGGAATACCTGTTACCTTGTTCAAAATCTTTTTAGCCAAAGGTGTCAATGCCAGTACATAACCTGTCAATAAAACTAAAACCATCTGCATCCCAAAAACAAACATCGATGAGTACCCTCTGCCCCAATATTCTATCATTTGCAGAGCACTCTTGTTCATTAAAAACATCCCGCCGCAAAATACAACAAATGTTAAGAGAATAGCCAAAATAAAAGCATCCGGAAGATAATTCTGCACCATCTTTAGACAGAACTTTGTTACAGTCTTCATAAAAATCCGCCTCCTTTTCCCATTTTCTTTTTCATTTACACCAGCTCTAAAACCGTAGCTGATCCTAGCCCTCCAGCAATACATAAAGTAGCCAAGCCATATCTGACCTGTCTTTTCTGCATTTCATGCAATAAAGTTACTAAAATCCTTGCTCCAGAGCAACCAATCGGATGCCCCAGAGCAATTGCACCGCCATTTACATTGACCCTGGTCAGATCAATTTCCAGCTCCTGTATGACCGCTAATGATTGTGCTGCAAATGCTTCATTGATTTCTATCAGTCCAATATCTTCGATCCTTAGCCCTGCCCTTTTCAGCGCCAACCTTGTTGCAGGCACAGGCCCCATTCCCATATATGCCGGCGAAACACCTATTGAAGCCTGGCTGATTATTTTAGCCATAGGCTTTAACCCTGCCTTTGCAGCCGCACTTTCTTCAGCAATCAGCAACATGGCTCCACCGTCATTTCGTCCTGATGCATTGCCTGCCGTTACGCTGCCGTCCTTTTTAAAAGCAGGCTTCAATTCTGCAAGTTTTTCTATCGTTGACAAACGTGGATGCTCATCAGCAGCAAACATCAAAATCTCTTTTTTCTTTTTTACTGGCAAAGGTTCAATCTCATCATCAAAGCGTCCGCTTTTTATTGCAGCCTGAGCTTTTTCCTGACTTTCGCAGGCAAAATAATCTTGTGCCGTTCTGCTGATAACATATTTTTCAGCAATATTCTCTGCAGTCATACCCATTGTCAGGACTCCATACTGGTCAGCAGGCTGTGACCGTGGCTGACTTTCGGTATTAGGATCCAGCAAAATCCCGTTACCTACTGCATAACCCCTCCGTGCCTCTCTGAGATAATATTGGGCATTACTCATACTTTCGATACCACCAGCTAAAACGAAGTCAGCATAGCCGCACATAATCTCCTGTGCGGCATTCTGGACAGCCTGCATACCAGAACCACATTGTCTGTGTACTGTATAAGCCTGTACTTCAAGCGGAAATTTTGTCATCAATGCAGCTAATCTTGCAATATTAGGCTGGTCGCTGCTCTGCTTTGCCTGCCCTAAAATTACTGCATCCAGAAGTCTGATATCTAAATGACTACGTTCACATATTTTCTGCAACAAAAAGGCAGCAATTTCCTCCGGCTGTATGTCCTTCATTGCTCCGTTCAGTTTTCCTATAGGCGTCCTGATTCCATCTATGACTACCGGCTGCAGCATATCTATACCTCCCTTATACTAATTTTTTCAGCCAGCTCATAATGAGCAGATGTCATTGCTGCAATTTCTTCCAATGTAACATCAGAAGTATGTTCCAGTAAAAACATCATTCCGTCCTTAAACTTAAATACAGCATATTCTGTGACTAAAGTATTAACTACTTTCCGCCCAGTCAGCGGCACAGTACAATCCTTTACCAGTTTATGCCTGCCATTTTTTGCCGTATGAGATGTCGCAACGATCACCTCTTTTACTCCAACGACCAGATCCATTGCTCCCCCTGGTCCTAAAACACCTTTGCCCGGCAAAGCCCAATTTGCCAGGTCTCCCGCTTCATTGATCTGTATGGCTCCGATAACTGTAGCATCCATACGCCCACTTCTGATCATTGCAAAAGATGTAGCACTATCAAAATAACAGCATCCGGGCGTTTCAGTAACCGGTGTACGACTGGCATTAATGAGATTAGGAATTATTGCCTCCCCGCTAAGTTGTTTAGGCCCAACACCCAGCATTCCATTTTCCGTCTGAATATAAATATGTTTATCTGCTGGTAAATAATCAACCGCCATTGTGGGAATACCTACACCTAAATTGACAAAACCACCGTCAGGCAGCATTTCCGCAACTCTTTTAGCAATTCTTACTTTTGTTTCCGCTTCTGACATGTTTCTCATTTAACTGCACCCCGATTCTGCGGTACCAAAACATCCACATAAATATAAGGTGTTACAATCTCTTCCGGCGAAAGCATACCGGTTTCTACAATCTCATCAACCTCCACAATCGTCAAAGCGGCTGCTGTTGCCATAAGCGGATTAAAATTTCTTGCTGTTTTTTCATAAACTAAATTCCCCATAGCATCCGCTTTTCTGGCATGTAACAAGGCTACGTCTGCTTTCAAAGGATACGCCAAAACATAGGCTTCACCGTCAATAACTTTTGTTTCACAATGCGCAGTCAGCTCTGTGCCAGCTCCAACCTTTGTATAAAACCCGCCAATTCCGCAGCCTCCTGCACGGATACTTTCTGCAAATGTGCCCTGTGACATCATCTCTAAATTTAACTTTCCATCAAAATATAATTCCGCAGCTTCAGTATTATAGGTAAAATAGGTACCTATAGCTTTTTTCAGCATCCTATTCCTTACCCACCTTCCCAAGCCTACATTAGGAGTACCAAGATCATTGGCAATAACAGTCAAATCATGTATGTCTGTATCTGCCAGTAAATCAATCAGCCTCTTTGGATTACCGACATTTCCAAAACCTCCGATCATAACAACATCACCTGACCTGACAAGCTTAACAGCTTCCACAGCTTCTACAATCTTTGCTATGATAATCACCTCCATATTAGTTCTTTGATTTCAGTATACAAAGCTAAAGACGAGCCTAATATGTAGAAACCTACAAAAATAATCTGATTTTTTTGCATTTTTGCACAAAAATAGCCCTTATAACAGTTATCAAACTGTTATAAGGGCTATAAAAAATAACAGGACCGAATATTCGGTCCTGTTAAGTTAATTATTCATTATTGAAGCAGTTCGCGTACCATTTGATTGATACGTTTACCGTCGGCTCGGCCCTTAGCCTTCGCCATAACAGCAGGCATTACTTTACCAATCGCTTTCGGTCCTTCGGCACCAGTCTCGGAGATAGCTTCAGCAACCATAACACGCAATTCTTCATCGCTAAGCGGTTCAGGCAGATATTTTTTGAGAATCTCAATTTCTGCTTTAGCCTGCTCGGCTAATTCACTGCGTTCGGCTTTTTCGAATTCTACCAAAGAATCCTGCCGCATCTTGACCTCTTTCAGCAAGATAGCCAGAACCTCATCATCATTCAGTTCCTTCTTCTCATTGATTTCGACATTTTTAATATTAGCACGCACCATACGAATAACCGATAAACGCAGCTTACCTGCTTCACGGTCCTTCATGGCCTGTTTCATATCTTCTGTCAATTGGTCTTTAATAGACATACAGCACGCCCCCATTATCTGGTTTTACGTTTTCTGGCTGCTTCGGATTTTTTCTTACGTTGAACGCTCGGTTTTTCATAATGTTCGCGCTTTCTAACTTCAGAAAGAATTCCGGCCTTTTGGGTTGCTCTTTTAAATCTGCGCAGCGCACTGTCCAATGTTTCGTTTTTGCCAACTTTAATTTCTGCCATCTGATCTCCCTCCCTCCACACACTTAGGGAAGTGTATATATGCATTTCATGCGTTTTTTGCACTATTGCTGACTATCGTCAGACCGCAATTACCGCACAATATTACCAGTAAATTATATCTTATGATAGGCCTTTTGTCAAGGTATCAGCAGGGCGGCCACCCCAATGCTTTACCGCCTAAAAGATGGATATGCAAATGCTTAACGGTCTGCCCTCCATCATCACCGGTATTGGCAACGATGCGAAACCCTTTTTCATTAACACCAAGTTTCTCTGCCAGTTCCTTAACTTTCCCAAACATATACAGGAGCAGCTCCGGTTCTGCAGTAATAATATTTTCAGTATGAGCTTTCGGTATCATTAAAACGTGTACCGGAGCAGCAGGAGCCACATCACGGATTACGATCATTTTGTCATCTTCATAAACTCTTTCAGACGGGATCTCTCCGGCAATGATTCGGCAAAAGATACAGTCGTTCATTTCTTTACCCCCTTAGTGATCCTAATTCTTATAATATTCGTCAGAAAATTTAAAAGTCCTTTTTCTATTTACTCTGTTCACAATTTATTTTCAAAGTGTAACTAACAAAGTAAAAAAATCTTTAATAAAACGCTTGACTTATAGTCAACTCCAGCTATTATACTGAACTTAAAGTATTTTTAATCATTTATCTAAGAAAGGAGAGTTTACAGTGAAAAAATTTTTATCAACATTACTTTATACCGCTGCCGCAACTTTATTATTCAGCGCTTGTAGAATGACTGCCAATACAGTTTCTTCTCCTGTTGAACCAACTGTTAAAAGTAATGAAAAAACAGCAGTAAATAATAAAGCTCTTGTTTATTTCAGCCAGGATATCAGCCCTGTAAGTCTGATCAAACTATATGATAAAATCAACCAGGATATACATGGTAAAGTAGCTATCAAAGTCCATACAGGAGAAAAGAACGGTCCCAATATACTCCCACGGGAAATGGTGATGGCTTTGCAGCAGCATGTACCTGACAGTAATTTAGTCGAAACCAACACTTTCTATAAAGGTGATCGCTATACCACCGCCGGCCACCGCGAAACATTAAAAGTTAACGGCTGGGATTTTTGTACTGTAGACATTATGGACGAGGAAGGAGCAGTAATGCTGCCAGTAAAAGGAGGCAAACATTTTCAGGAAATGTCGATCGCTAAAAATATGCTTAATTATGATTCCATGATCGTTTTGACGCATTTTAAAGGACACACTATGGGAGGATTTGGCGGTTCAATGAAAAATATAGCAATTGGCAACGCAGACGGCAGGATCGGCAAAGCCATGCTGCATACCTCTGACCCATCCAACCCCTGGGAATATAGCCAAGAGCGTTTTATGGAAAATATGGCTGAATCAGCAAAGGCTACAACAGATTTTTTTGGTAAACAAATCATTTATATCAATGTATTGCGCAATATGTCTGTTGACTGCGACTGTGCCGGGCTTGCTGCGGCACCGCCAACAACCCCTGATATCGGCATCCTTGCTTCTACAGATATTCTTGCCGTCGATCAGGCTTCTATCGACCTTGTTTTTGCTTTACCAGATGCTGCTAAGCATGATCTGCAGGAACGGATCGAATCACGTCGTGGTCTGCGGCAGCTCAGTTACATGAAAGAACTTTCCATGGGTAATGATCAATATGAATTAATTACCATTGAATAAAAGAAAAGCTGCCTTAAAAGGCAGCTTTTCTTTTATTCTTATTTCAGCAATTCTCCGATTAAAAAACTCGTCTCAGCCTTCAATAATCTCACTTTTCTTATCTTACCACATAGTTCAGCTTCCGACCGAACATAGACCCGTAAATAATTACTGGTCAAACCTTCTATATAGCCATCCTCAACAGTCTGTTCAAACAATACCTCCACAGCACTGCCAACAAAACGTTCTAAAAATTTCTGCTGCTGCTTATGATCAAGCTCAGCAAGTTGTGCACAACGTCTTTGCTTAACAGTTTCAGGAATTTGATTGGGCATTTTTTCGGCCGGAGTTCCCTTCCGTTTGGAATAAGGAAAAATATGCATTTTACTGAACCCGCAGTTTTCTGCAAAAACCAGTGTAGATGCAAACTCCTCTTCCGTCTCACCCGGGAATCCGGCAATAATATCAGTAGTAATGGCAATATCAGGAATACGTTTACGGATATCGGCCAAAAGTTCGGTAAAACGTCGGGTATCATACGGCCTGTGCATTCTGGCTAAAGTTGTATCACAGCCTGCCTGCAAAGGTAAATGCAGCTGTCGGCACAACCGTTTATCTTTTTCCATAAGATTAAGCAGCCTCGCTTCGACCTCCACTGATTCCAATGACCCCAACCGCAGTCTCTGCAGACCCTCTACACTTAAAGCTGCCTCAACAGCATCAAATAAAGTCAGTTTTCCATCATGTTCTTTACCATAGCAGCCAAGGTGAATACCGATAAGCACTATTTCTTTATAACCAGAAGCTACAAGCTTTTTAACTTCTTCCCTGATGCTTGTCAGACTACGCGAACGCAACGGTCCGCGGGCAAAAGGAATAATACAATAAGTACAGAATTGATTGCAGCCTTCCTGTATTTTTAAAAAAGCTCTGGTCTTATCACTAACATCACCTGCACTCAGTTCTTCAAACTCAGTGTTCGCACTCAGCTTACGCACGCTGTCTATTGTATCAACAGACTGAAAAGCAGCAGCTTCTTCTACCAACCGTACGATATCTGCTCTATCCTGATTCCCGATAATAAGATCAACACCAGGAATTGTCTTCACTTCTTCTGCCGCCGTCTGTGGATAACAGCCAGTCACAACCACGAAAGCAGTTGGGTTTCTGCGCACAGCACGATTGATCATCTGCCGCGATTTACGCTGCCCCGTATTGGTAACAACACAAGTATTGATCACATAAATATCAGCTTCGCAATTAAAACCAACTACAGTATAACCATGACTGCGAAATATCGCTTCCATGCTGGCAGTATCGGCCTGATTGACTTTACAGCCTAAAGTGTAAAATGCTATTCTTTTCATCAATCAGCCTCCTAAATCACCAGTTTCATAAAATATTGCGGCCGCAGCTACTAATGCAGCTGTTTCTGCACGTAATATGCGCTTGCCTAAACTTACTACCAATGCCCCAGCTGTCCGGGCCTGCTGTAATTCCGTCTCGGAAATACCGCCCTCCGGGCCTATGATCAGCAGCAGCTCCTTCAAAGCCTGCTCCTTTTGCAGCGCAGCCTTCAAACCAAGCTTATCCTCACATTCATAAGCTATCAGTTTACAGTCACAGGGATTATCAGCAAGCATCTGTTCCATCGTCTGTACTGGCTGCACCATTGGTATAATATCACGCTTACTCTGTTTCGCAGCCGCTTCAGCAATTTTCTGCCAGCGCTCAGCTTTCTTAACAGCTTTATCACCTTCCAGGCGTACGACCGAATGCTCCATAGCTACTGGTATAATCTCACTGACTCCCAGTTCTACAGCCTTCTGGATAATAAAATCCATTTTTTCACCTTTAGCCAACCCTTGTGCCAGTACGATTCGCACTGAAGGCTCATGACTTTCCGCCAGTACCTCCAGACATTTGACTGTCACAACACTTTCATTAGCATCAGCAATTTCAGCAAGAGCCATGACACCATCATCACTTACAATCTGTACTCTGGATCCGCATTGCATCCGCAGTACAGTATAAATATGCCTGGCATCAACACCCATTATTGTCATCGTATCACTGTATGGCTGCGGTATAAAAAATCTATGCACCGTCAGTCCTCCTTACGCATCTGCATAACAACCCAGCCGCCTTTGGCATCAACAGCTTCTACACACAAACCGACTTTGGAGGCAGCTGTTGATACATCATTCTGCCGTTCTTCAATAATACCGCTGGCAAGGAATATTCCTCCGGATTTTAACTTACCGGGAATATCCTGCAGAAGCATAATAATAATATCGGCAATAATATTAGCAATGATAATATCAGCCTTACCTTCTGTACCATGCAGCAAATCACCCTGTTGCACACTGATTTTTTCTGTCAGTTCATTGCCGGCAATATTTTCAATAGCTACTCGTACCGCAGTAGCATCAATATCCACCGCTTTAACTGTTTTAGCACCAAGTTTAGCAGCAGCAATAGCCAGAATTCCAGAGCCAGTACCAACATCAAATACTTCCATATCAGTACGCAGAACTTTTTCCAAACGTTCCATACACATACAGGTCGTATGATGTGTTCCTGTACCAAACGCCATCCCTGGATCGATTTCAATAATATGTTCACCAGCTTTAGATGTATATTTTTCCCAGGTAGGCTTAATCACCAATGTTCTGCCAATATGCGTAACATGGAAATACTGTTTCCATTCGTTAGCCCAATCCTGCTCGGAAACAGTACGAAAACACGTATTACCAAAGCGACATTTACCAATACGCGTTTCCAAATTTGTTAAGTCCTCATCAATCTGTGTAAGACGTGGCTGCAGCTCTTCATCCTCCGGATAATAAGCAGTTATCGTAACCACTTCTGTGTTTTCCTGCTCAGGAATATCGCATAATTCCCAAGTGCCTGAATTACGCAAAGTGTTTATCAAAACCGGGTCCTCAATAACAACACCATTGTTTGCACCTGCAGCACGCATAATTTCGGCAACCAGATCAGCTGCCTCATGTGTAGTTTGTATGCTTACCTCTATCCATTGTGACAAAGCGCTCACTCCTTAAATAACTATCATATATATTAAACACAAAGCTTATTCTAAAATATTTTACCATATGAAAGTGTTTTTCTACCAGTTTGAGAAGATATTTCAATGCCAAGTGCTCACATTATATCATATTTTTTGGCATAAAAAAATAAACTGCGGTGTTCAAACCGCAGTTTATACAAGTCATTATTTAAATAAATCTTTAATCTTATTCAAAAAGCCTTTTTCTTCAGGATTAATGTTATCTTTACTGATCTCGGCAAATTTACGCAAAGCATCTTTCTGTTTTTCATTCAGCTTCTGCGGCACAACAACTTTGATCCTGACTAACTGGTCGCCGCGTGTACTGTTACGCAAACTGGGAATGCCTTTGCCCTTCAAACGCAGTACCTTTCCAGGCTGAGTTCCTTCCGGAACCTTCATCACAACCTGTCCATCCAGCGTAGGAACCTTAATCTCATCACCCAAAGTTGCCTGTACAATATTGATCGGCACTTCGCAGTAAACAGTAGTACCATCGCGCTCAAAAAACTTATGCGGTTTAACATACAAATATACATACAAATCACCGCTTGGTCCGCCTTTAACCCCTGCTTCGCCTTCTCCGGCTACCCGCAGGCGGGAACCGTTGTCAACACCTGCAGGGATCTTGACTTTAAGTTTCTTATTCTTTTTAACAGTGCCCTGTCCGCGACATTCCTTACATGGTTCGCTGATGATCTTGCCTTCACCATGACATTTAGGACATGGCCGTACATTGGTCATCTGTCCGAACATAGTGTTTTGAGTAAAACGGATCTCGCCACTTCCGTGACATTCAGGGCAAGTTTCAACTTTAGAACCAGGTTCCGCACCATTCCCATGACAATGCGGACATTGTTCGTCACGATATAAACTGATCTCACGTTCTAAACCAAACGCAGCTTCTTCAAAAGTGATTTCCAGGTCAAAGCGTAAATCAGCACCGCGCTGAGGACCGGCATTAGAACCACGCGAGCCGCGGCCCTGCCCGCCGAAGAACATATCAAAAATATCTTCCATGCCTCCGCCGCCAAAACCGCCGAAACCTTCAAAGCCCCCAAATCCACCAGCACCGCCGGCACCGCCGTTTTCAAAAGCAGCATGTCCAAACTGGTCATATTGGGCACGTTTCTGCTCATCGCTGAGTACACTGTAAGCCTCGGACGCTTCTTTAAATTTCTCAGCCGCTTCCGGATTATCTTTATTCACATCAGGATGATACTGACGTGCCAGTTTGCGGTATGCTTTTTTTATTTCATCTGCTGTAGCGGTTTTAGACACGCCTAGCACGTCATAATAATCTTTTTTACTCAAAGTTTACACCATCCTAAGCCGATTATTTTTTGTCTTCGTCAACCACTTCGGCGTCAACAACATCGTCATCAGCTTTTTTTGCGCCCTCGGCTGTTTCAGTACCTTCAGCACCTTTAGCAGCTT
>UMCX01069274.1_pt1 | contig 35763 bp, 31 predicted proteins | sample 1964341 | NCBI WGS metagenome assembly UMCX01 (sample SAMEA4835979, study PRJEB28245) | human gut metagenome | biome: gut microbiome; material: fecal sample | place: Denmark | collected 2008
TAGTATATCATACTGTCTAACAAATGGGGTGCTGTTCAGGAAATTGGCTACGGGGGAATTGAAAAGATTCTGAAAACAGCAGAAAAAAGTTGGAATTTTTGCTGAAAAACTGCAAAAGCGGGCGGCAGGGGAGGGGAAAGCTGTCCCAAACTGCCCAACAAAAAAGCCCAACCGCTTTAAAACGGTTGGACATCTCTATAAAACGCACTTTGAAAATCGGTCATCGACTTTGCTGATTTTGTGCGATGCAACAAAGAAAAGAGCCTGTGACATTCTTTATGTCACAGGCTCTTGGTGCGCCGGAAGGGACTCGAACCCCCGACCTTCTGATTCGTAGTCAGACAGGTCATTTGCATTTGAACACATTGCCCTATAAAATTTAATGTTGACACCCGTTTGTCGATATTAAATTTTATAAGGAGTTGGTAAAATGCAAACCTGTAAGAAGTGCTTTAGAGAGATTGGAGAGTATCCATTCTGCCCCTACTGCGGGGCTTCTCAAGGCAGCAATCTTCTGACGCTGGAACAAATTTATAGCGAATGGAGCACGCTGTACTTCAGAAAAGTAGGAAGAAAATCCCGCGAAGGATATGAAAATGCCTGGCGGACGCTCCGCTTTTTGGAGCAATACGCAATGTCGGATATCAAGATCAGCGACTATCAACTGGCTATGGATACTCTGCAAAACAAAAGCAGATCGCTCCAGAACAAGTTATTACTGCTGATCGGACAGCTTTGCAAATACGCCGTGACCGTCCACCGCCTAGACGTGATCAATCCATCGCCCTATCTCATACTTGATGGAGTGCAATCTAAAAGCCGTGAAATTTTTTCTGACGAAGAAATCTCACGGCTTTTTTTGTATGCACAAGCGAACGAGCGTTTTTCTTGTACTGCAAGAGAAGTTCTCATTCTTATCTTCACAGGCTTACGGCCGGAAGAGCTTTTCGGAGTGGAGAAAAACGATGTCAGCTTGCAATACCATTTCCTTTTTACCTGGGGCAGTAAAACCGATGCAGGTAAAGAGCGAATCATTCCCCTGATCTCCCAAATCATGCCGTATGTGTTTTCCTTTTACTTTGCACGAGGCCAAGAGAACTACTTGATCACCAGTCCGCGCGGGTATCGGGTTCGCATTGACAACTGGAGAAATCGTCAATTCTACCCATTGATGAAAGAATTGGGAATCAACTGTGCAGACACTCCCCGCCGCATGGTGCCCTACTGTTGCCGCCACACATACGCCTCTCTGGCCGACCGAGCGGGGGTCGATAAAGATACCATCATTAAAATTGTGGGCCACACAAGTTACAAATTCACGAAGCGGATCTACATACATGAAAAGCTGCCACAGCTTCAGGCTGAAACCAATAAAATCGACCGCCTGGTAAAACAAGAAATTACAAACAAAAAAGAAAGAGAAGGAGATGTAAATGGTTGTTGTAGTCGGAAAGCCGGAAACCGCCGAGAGCGTCCGGGAACTGAACTTTCGTGGCGAATTTGAAGTCTGCGAAATCGTGGAACGCAGCATTCCCGTAATCCAACGCCAGTTGGAGCAGAACGGTGACCAAATATCCCACCTGGTCTATGATGTGCGAATCATCGGCAACATAGATCAATCCCTCGGTCTGTTGGAGCGAATCTGCGTCACCGTTCCCGGCATTAAAATAATCGTGGTGACCGAGGGGTTATCCACAGACAGTGCTTTCATGCGGGACATCCTGACGCTGGTTCCTGCGGAGCAGATTGTCTCTGATCACGGCGCGGAGTTGAAACGTGTACTGAACACGATGCTCTGCGACGCCGGATTGATCAGCGAAGATACCGTCCAAAACGACACTCCTTCCCTGGAAGAACCGACGCCCCCAGGAGAAACCGCTCAGGCACCTCCGGCCACCAGCGAGGTAGTCACTCCGCCCTCGCAGATTGACCGCGAGACTGCCCGGGCGCACCTGGTTCTACCGAAGCCACGGCTGCGCGGGCGAAACGCCACCACCATCGCGGTCTGCGGGGCCGGACACCGCATCGGCACCACAACACAGGCCATGCAGTTATGCCTGTATGTCAAGGCCATGGGCTATAAAGCTGCCGTCATCGAGATGTCCATAAGCAGTCTGACCCCCTACACGCAAATCAGCGATGAAGTGGTGCTGTTTGATGAAAAGCACTTCCGCATTGAGGGGACCGACATCTACAACGATAAAACCTGTATCCTTGCCACCAAAACCAAATATGACTATCTGATTCTGGACTATGGTGCTTTTGGAGAACTGAGTGAAGTAGCCGACTACCTGCGAAACGATATTCTGGTGGCCGTCTGTGGTGCCAAGCCCTCGGAGGTCGATCTGGTGAGTGACATTCTCCGGGTTGACAACGGCACAATTCACTATGTTTTTTCTTTCGTACCGCAAAGAGACCGCGACGATATCCTCAAATCCATGTCTCCCTTTGATGAGCGCACTTACTTTGCAGGGTGGACGCCTGATTTCTTCCTGTATTCCGGCAACGATGAACTGTATGGGTATATCACCGGGCAGCTCAAGGTCAAGGAGGAAACTATACAGAAAAAAGGCGGCCTCAAATGGCTGTTTGGGAGGAAAAGAAAATGAAAAAGAAAATCGTCCCTGCCAAACGCGCAATCCTGATGGCTGGCATCCGGGAGGAAAAACGCCAGGAACAACTGAAAGAAGCATATGGCATCACAGAAGAAGTCACCGTCGTGGAGAAAAAATCACGCACTGCCCAACTGCTCCGGGTATTGGTCAATACCATATTTGTGATTGTGCGTTGCATTGCCCTGGTCGTGCTGATTGTCCTGGCTATCATCGGTGTGGCCACGCTGATCTACCCCAACATGAGAAACGCTGGGTTGGAGACGTGGCTGCAAATCGAAACCCAACTGGCCGAATATCTCCGCAAATAGAGCGTCAAAAAGAATCGTCGTATCGTAGTAAATCGGATGTGCCTAACAGGCACAACCGCAAAATAAGACAAAGAAATGCGAGGTAAAACATTATGACTATCCCCATGCCCAAAAAAGAGTACATCCCCATCCAAATGACCACCGAGCACCGCAATCGGTACAACATTCTCACCGACGCACTGCTGGAGCGCCAGCAGTCTGATCGAAGCTATCTGGCCGCTTGCTACTTGCTCTCGGCTGACGAAGAAATATTTGATATTTCCAAACCCTATGTGTCGTTTGACGGCATCGACTTTGCGGCCATCCGTATGCGCGTAAAAAAGCGCTTTGGTACTTACAACGAATACACCGCCATTGAAGTAGGTTATAGTCTTTTCACCTGGTGTAACTGCAAAGTGAATCCCCACGAGATGGCACAGAGCGGGCCGTTCTGGCTTCCGTTGATCTGCAACGCTCTGCTCATTCAGGGCAATGCCGCCAATATTGGGGAGTGAGCGCCATGAAAAACCTGTACTTCTCCCTTTTGCCTGATGCCGAAAAGGCAAAGTACAAGACAGAAAAACAATGGTTCAAGCTGGGTTTTGTTCCCGTATCGCAGGATACGGGAACCATCATGTATTCCAATCGTTTCTGTACTGGAAAATACAGATACTTGACCTCCGAAGAAGTTCGCAAGGCTACCGACGAGGAAATGACCCCCTACCACGAGGAGCAGCGGCGCAAGCGCCGCTCCCGCTATCTTCAAGCGAAGAAAGAACGGGAGCAAGCAATCCGCTACGGAGAGCTGCTGTCCCTGTGTGACCAGCAGCGGCAACTTGATGAAGAAAACTACCGAGGGACCATCCCTACCCTTACGGTGTCCATTGACATTGAAACAACGGGCCTGGATTTTAACCAGGATGAAATACTTCAAGTTTCGATTCTGGATATTGACACCGGGGAAGTTTTGCTGGACAGCTATGTGAAACCGTACTTCACAGATGATTGGCCAGAAGCGCGGCGAGTAAACCATATCACAAAAGAAACGGTTTGCAATGCTCCCTATATTTACGAGCTTTTGCCCCGATTAAATCAGGTGTTGGCGCAGGTAAAAACCATTGTCGGCTACAACTTCACAGGGTTTGACAATGGTTTCTTGACCCGCTACGGAGCCAGTTTCAACGATGAAACCATCGTTGAAGATCTGAGCAATATCTTCGCCGCCATTTACGGGGAGTTCTCACCGAAGCATGGCGATTTCAAGTTCAAAAACCTTTCGACCTGCGCCGACTATTTCGGATACGATTGGGGCGAAGAAACCGCCCACAACAGTCTGGCAGATTGTCGAGCCACAGCGTTTTGCTATCAAAAGGCGCTGGAAGAAATGTACCAGGAACTTTATCAAAAGAACATACACAAGCGCGACTGCGGATTTTTCGACGAGAGCTATGATGCGTGTGGTGATTACAATGGCTGAGTTTTGCTTGGATTGTTTTAACAGAATGAACGGCACCCACTACAAAGAAAAACAAGTCTGGCTGGAAGAATACCTTTGTGAAGGTTACGCCGAATGGAAACCCTGCGTAATGCAGCTGTACCCCAAACCGATCATTTGGAGAATCGTAGATTTTGCAAGAAACAACACAAAAAGAGACGGAAAGTGAGGAAAAACAAAATGAACATTATTGCTGTAGCAAACCAAAAGGGTGGTGTGGGTAAGACCACCACCGTTGTGAACCTTGGCGCGGCTCTGGCCCGCAAAGGTAAATCTGTTCTCTGTATTGACTTTGACCCCCAGGCGAATCTCACCAACTATGTGGCCGGGTGCGAACCCAGGGAAAATTCCATCGCCAGCGTGATGCGTGCAGCAGTATTGTTCCAACCTGCTGACATCCGCGAAACCATTTATCATTCCGAGAGATTCGGGTTCGACTTCATCCCCTCGGACCTGCGGCTCAGCGAAGCGGATATCTACCTTGCTACGGCAATGAGCCGGGAGACTGTGCTGCGGCGCGTGCTGGAGCCGGTGCGTCAGGCGTATGACTACATCCTGATCGACTGCAACCCCAGCCTGGGGCTTCTGCTCACCAATGTACTGGTCGCCAGCAACCAGGTCATTATCCCGGTGCAGACGCAATACTTTGCCACCCAGGGCCTTTCCTCTCTGGAAGGCGTTATCGGAAACGTTCGCATGACACTGAACGCTGACCTGACTACCGTGAACATCCTGCTCACGTTCAAGGACAAGACCAGCGTGGCCACTGCTGTGACCGAGACGTTGCGCGAGAAGTACCCTCAGTCCGTTTTTGCCACGGAAATCACCAGAAAGCAGGAAGCCATCAACAGTTCCATGATGGGAAAACCTGCCGGTGGTGACACGGGTGCAGAATACCGCGCCCTGGCTGAAGAACTGATTGCGAGAGAGGGGTAAGTACCATGAGCAAAAACTTTGATTTTAAGGGTCGTTTGGCCGGAAACAATTTCGGGCAGCAAATGAACATGCAGGCGGCCTCTGTTGTCAGCACCCTGGCGGGCCGGACCGCCAAAGATTCCGGCTGGGCAAAGAAATTCCAGGTATTGGATATTCCCCTCACCAAACTGCATGAGTACCCAGAACAAAAAGTATTCAGCATGGACGAAGCCGAGCTGGAACAACTGACCGAAAATGTGCGGTCCTCCGGCATCCTCCAGCCCCTGATCGTCAGGGTACACCCGACAATTCCGGGCGATTTTGAAATCATCGCCGGTCACCGGCGCAGAGAGGCCGCACGGCGGGCCGGGATGGAAACCGTACCGTGCCAGGTGTACATGGGCATGACCGACGCCGAGGCCAAAACCGTCTTTTATGCCACCAACATGGGACAGCGCAGCGAGCTGCTGCCCTCTGAGCGGGCTGCCGGGTACAAGGCGCTGGCCGAAGTGCTGCGCTTGGAAGGCAACGGCGCGGTCAACGAAGTTGCCAAGATCGGCTCCGAAGGCAAGCGAACTGTTTACCGCTATATGCGCCTGGTAAACCTGGAAAAACCGCTTTTGGATAAGGTGGATAAAAAGGAAATTTCCGTGTATGCGGGGGCCGCCCTGGCAGACTTGACGCCGACCGCCCAAATGAACCTGCTGGCCGTACTGGAACATCACGACCAGGACGGCATCACAGAAAAGGCCGCCAAGGAGGTAGCCGCGCTCCAGCGCCATGATGTTGAAACGATTGAACGCTGTCTTTTCCCCGTCCGGGAGAAGAAGGCCGCCCCGGCCCCCAGGGCAGGTAAATTGAAACTGAACCCCAAGCGTTTTGACCACTATTTTGTGGGTCTGGATACCGAGGAAGAAAAGCTGGACTATCTGGAGGCGGCACTGATTGCCTATAACGCCGCGCAAAAGAAAGGTGATGACCAATGTTGACTTGCAAGATCACGGATTTTTCGCGGCCCTCTCAGATCGTAAAATCGTCCTGCCGGGCCCGCTTTTCCGTGACCCTTTCTGTGGACGATCAACCCTTAGTGGAGATCCGTAATTGTGTGCTGCTGTACAATCAAAAGCTGCAAGCATACTATGTTGGATATCCTGGATATAAACGCGGCAATAGATACGACAACATTGCTTCTGTCGTGTCGCCAGAAATGAATGCCGAAATCATTGCTGCCGCAGTCCATATTTTGGGACAGAACCAGTGATAAAATGAATATGGAAGGAGAAAACAATGAGATTTTCCAGACTACACGGCAGCGTTCTTGCCGGGGCATTCTTTTTGGCCAGTTCTCGCGCTCACCTGAGAATCCCGGCAATCCTGTCTGGCACGGTAATGGTAGTGCTGGCATTGTCGGGGTGTACTGCAGCTGGCTCTTCTTCCGTCCCAGAACCTGCTCCCACACCAACACCGTCCCCAGCAGCAACAGCAGAATCAGCTTTGCACGAGAGTACAAACCCTGATACGGTTGCCTGGCTCACCATTCCCGGCACCAATATCGACGGGCCGGTGCAGCAGGGGCCGGATAACGACTACTATCTGCGCCGGGACAGCGACGGCAATGAAGATTACCGTGGCTGTTACTTTGCCGATGCCGACGCCATCGTTTCCCTGGCCAATCTCAGCCGCAATGTGGTTATCTATGGGCACACCTTCACCGACGGCTGGGAAGGTGGCTTTGAACAACTGGACAAGTACCTCGATGCCGACTGGGCGCTGGAGCATGCCGACATCCAGATGGAGATCGGCGGCACGGTGCTGACTTACGAAGTGTGCAGCGTGGGCTTCTGTGACGTTGAGGAAACCAGCCTTCCCATCTACTGCAACCTGGAGGACGAGGCATTTCGCTATTTGATCGAAGATGCAAATGCCAGAAACCAGGTAGACGGGTTGGAAAAACTCTCTGCCAATGACCAGATTTTAACCCTGGCCACCTGTACAGAAAAAGAAAACGAGCGTTTGGTTGTTGTGGCAAAGCAAATTTATGATACAATAATTGCAACAAAGGAGGATGCACACCTATGAAAAACCGAATCAAATTGTTCTGTATTGCCCTGGCCGGTGCTTTCTTGCTCACGGCCTGCGGCGGGCCGAAGCTGATCGGCGTATCGTTGCCGGAAACGCCGCTGGTGCTGGCCACCGGCGAAACAGCTACGGCAGAGACCTCGTATACTTACGATGGGGAAACGCCGGAGAACGCCCAGCCGGAAGTTGTCTACACCAGCAGTGATGAAGCAATCGCCACGGTGGATGAGAACGGCGTTATCACCGGCGTAGCCGAGGGCGAAACCACCATCACGGCCACGGTAGGAGAACTGAGCGCCAGCCGCACGGTATCGGTCATCATCCCGGTGGAACGCCTGGAAGCTGAATCTATGGCGCTGCACCTTGCCGACGGCCCTTCTGCACTCGCCTACACCGTGGTGCCGGAGAACTTCACCGGCGAGCTGACCTTTGCCAGCGCCAACAATTCCATTGCCACTGTGGATACCAATGGCCAGATCACGCCGGTAGCTGCAGGAGATACCAACGTAACCGTTACGGCCCCCAACGGCATGACGGCCACCGCTCAGATTCGCGTATGGGACGGTCCGAAAGAACTGAATCTGGCCCCGGCAAAGACCGAAGTGACAAAGGGAAGCGGCACGCAGATCGGCGTCACCGATGAACAGGGTAACGATGTGGAAGCCGAAAGCCTGACCTGGGCCTCCAGCGACGAAACCGTCGCTCAGGTATCGGGTGGCTGGGTAGACGTGACCGGCACCGGCGCGGTGACGATCACGGCCAGCACCGAATATGGTGTTTCTTCCTCCGTGGAGCTGACTGGCGTCGCGCCCGCTGCGCGACCGGCAGCAAACGCCGGGGCCACCTCTGGTGCTGCCGCAGGCGGTGAAACCTACGGCGGCGGCTCTGCTCCCGCCGCAAATTCTGACGGCACATTGCATACAAACTGGACGTTATATGCAGATGGAACAGCTTTTGATTTGCAAAATCAGGTACGGGCAAGCGCTGGCGTAGAACCGCTGACTTGGGACAGTGCCTTGGGTGATATTGCTTGGGAACGCTGCAAACAGCTTTTGGCTGATTTTAGCCATAACGGTGCATCTACTGCAGAGAATATCGCTATGGGACCTGCCGACGCATCCACAGTAATCTCCGCATGGTCGGCTAGCTCCGGCCACTATGCAAACATGGTCAATTCCGGCTTCACGAGAGGCGCCATTGTACACATCTATGACGGAGACGGTTGCCATTTTTGGTGCGCCACGTTTGGTTGATAAGTAAATATAACCGCAAAGAGGTACGACAATATCGTACCTCTTTTTTCTTTCTGTATTGTATTGGAAGGAGGATTGAATTGGAGCAATTATCAAAGAGCGAAAAGCAAATTATGAACTCATTCTGGAATAGCACTTCTCCGCTGACCGCACATGACTTGCTTTCCGTATGTATCGGTCGCACCTGGAAAACGCGGTCTGTATTCCCTCTGGTAAAGAAACTTCTTGAAAAAGGTTTTTTATCTGAGGTTGGCTTCGTGCGCTGCGGAAAGACTTATGCTCGCACATTTCAACCCGCATTTTCACGAGTTGAATATTGGGCCGAGATTATAAAGCAAGAAGATATGGATGGCGATCAACTTTCGGAGTTGACAGATCTTCTTGCACAGCACAAGCGTTCATTGGATTTGGCATGAATTTTCAAGATTGTGAGAAGGAGGTGACCAATAATGGAATGTATACCGTTTGCCTGTCCATCATGCGGGGCACGAATGTACTTTGTGCAAGAAACAAAAGCCACAACATACGACATGTGGCTTTTCTCTGACGATGGAAGTTCGCTTTACAAAAAACTTCCACTTAGTGAGGCCCTGCTTCAGGAACCGCTTCTCAAAGCTGAAATCAAAACCAGTTCCTTCCTGCTGTGCCCTATTTGTGGAGGCAAGTACGCTTATGATGTTCGTCAGACTGGGCCTATGCGGGCCGTTACTGAATGTGGTGAAAAGTTGGGCACAGATTAAGGAGCGTATTTTGTAGGCAACTGAAACGTCATTCAGATTATTCTTTAGGTGCGACGAATCGTCGCACCTTTTCTTTTGGGGAGGTATCACCGCATGCGAAAGAAACAAATTTTAATACAGCATTTTGTAGAAACAGCGGCCACTCGAACTGCGGATATAAAAATCCTGTGCGTTATGTTTGACCTTCAGGATGAACCTGATACTTTCACTGTATATGGGGGTAAGGTACAGGCAATCCCCCAAACGCTTCTAAACCGTAAAGTGGACTGTTGGGAAGTCAAAAATAATACATTATATATCTTTGTGTTGGACTCAGAATTAACTGAGGATGAGCGTTGGAATCTCCGTCACGCAGGCTGAACTATTAACAACTGGCTATGTTGTAACGTGCAAAATACGGTTCCAGTAGGGCTTTTTTTAAGTTTGCCACAAAAGGAAATATGTACCTTGATCCATTTATCGCTAAGCAAGGGTTCTTTTGATATATAATGCCACACAGCCTCCGATACACGAATAAGGCAGATATGATTTTTGCTATCAAGAGACTGCAATTTCAAAAATAGGTCATTGGGATTCTGTTTACCCGGAGTAGTAATTACTAAAACCGTGCCATAAAAAATCTTGATTACATTCCAATCGTTATCTGACAACGGAAGATCAATCCTTTTTTCGGGTAGTCGAGCATTGATTTTCTTGTGAATTGTTTTGTTGGAGACAATTTGTTCTTTAGGCAACGTTGAAATAGAAACTTTCTTCTTATGAGTTGTGCGATTTGTTACCGTATAACGAAGCACACGCTGCATTTGCAATCTTGTTCTTTCGTATGATGGATCTTCCTGGTTCAATTCGGCAATAGTTTTCACTCGAATTTCCGGCAACTTGTAAGGGCAGTTTTCCTCGTGTTCTTGCTTGGGGTACCCACGGAAATAAGACATTCCGTTTGTACTGTGGACCAAGCTAAGCATGACCTTTTTGCATTCGGGACACCATAAATGTTTAGCAAATCTTTCCGAATAAAAGGAATCCGCTTTATTCTCCAGTACGTGGACCTCTATAGCACTTAAAAAGGCATCCAGTGTATCACAATAAGCAGTTTGATATTTTGTTTCCATAGAATAGACTCCTAAAGAAAGAGAGGGTGAAATTGTTTATGAATGTTATTCATATTATACACCTTGCGCAAGATGATTACCAGAAACTACGGATTATACAAGAAAAAGCGGTTATCTACGAAGGCGAACCTTGCGGCATCTCGGAAGGACTCAAAAACTCACAAGTCAAGCATTGGTCTGTAGATAATGGGGTTTTGGTGTTGGAAATTAAATAGGTGCGACGGTTCGTCACACCTTTTCTTTTGAAGTAATAGCAGCCTTTATCTTTAATAAAATACGTATGAAACCAACCTTTCGTGAGGGAAGACATGTATGGAAAAGTATCAAATCATCATGCAAATGCACGAGGCAATGTGCTTTATGGATGCCGTACCAGATTTCACCTTTGAAGCACCAGACGAAAGAGCTGCTATGAAGCAGGCAGAACAAATTATTGAGCATTGGGAGACCGGCAAAGAAATTTCTATCGGTTTTAATGTGAACGCAAAAAGACTGGTGAGCCAGATGGCTTCAAATAGCGAAATCTGCAGTATTTCGTTCAGAAACTTTACTATATACGATGAATCAAAGCATTCATCTCGTACCATGATTTTGCCAGAATATTTAGAAAAAGTCAATCAATCCGATTTTTTAGAAGTTTTATTTCAGCGTTGTTCTACCAGAAACAATAACGTATCGTTTGTTACATTTGAGTGTATCGCGTTTGCTGTAGAACATATCTGAATTAACAATTCGGGTGCAACGGTTCGTCACCCCTTTTCTTTTTGGGAGGGATTAAAATGAAAAATGTTGATTGTAGCCTTTATTCAGGCAACGGGAAGTACATAATGGCCCCTTCTAAGGAATGGGATACCATTGCACAGTACCTGACTGATGAAGAAATTCAGCAAATATGCAAGGGATATAGCAATGAATTTGGGGCACAAGAATTCGTCGCACCGGTCTTTTATGGGTGATGATATGATGTCAATGGAAAAATGTAGATACATTTGCAGTACAGAGAAAGAACTCCTTGTAGGAACCGGCACTACCTGTTTGGTTCTTTACGCATCGGAAACGCATCGGATTCAGGTACTACACGATATAGAAGCGGGTTATCAGCGGGCGCATACGATGCATATTGACCCGGAAAACTGGGACTGCGACTCTTTTCTGAACGAACTGTCTTTGCGTCGCATCAACAATCGCACCGTTGAAATATTTGTGTTGATGCAAGAGAAAAAACTGACAAATATCCTGTTCCTGAGGCAGTGGCGTGAATGGGGGCTTCCCGCTTATTTTACCGAATATGTACGGGTAACCCCGGAGACGGGATACTATAAGCGGCTAATCTGCCGCAGCGGCGAAGGAAAGAATCTGCATATATCCAAACGGTTTGTAATCTATCATAGCGTGTGGCAGAAACGAAAAAACTTTTGGAGACTAAGCAGGAGAAGCAAAAATAACACCTTGGCAGATTTCAGCTTTCCCATTCTGGAAGAACGGCAGGTGCAAGCTCTAATTCATGCTTTTGCCAATATGAACGAAGATAGCGTTTTGATTTCGATAAAAGAAACCCAGGGCGTCTGGGACTATTTCCCGCTCTTTGCGCTTTTCTTTGATGAATCAGTCTCTATATGATTCAATTAAGATTTACACCACTGAGGTCGTTATGAAACCAGAAATTTCAACTTTTGCGTTCCACATTGCCACTTTACTCGGATTGATACTCATAAAGAAGTGGATTTCATTTAACGTGTCATCTCTCAGGGAGTACGGGCTAAACCATCCCCTTGAAGAAGTTCCACCGGCATTTTTCATTTGGAAATATGTCAACAAAGTCGTCACGCTGGTCATAATTATCACCTGCATTTCCCTGATAATTTTGACATACCGTATCATTCCCCGGGTGGTGATGTGACGGCGGGGACAACAACTAATGCCCTACCATTTAACCATTCACCCTTTGATTTTTATAATAAAAAAGAAAGAGGCAAAACAAAATGAATAAAACTCTATTGCGCCAGCTTCTGGCGCTTTTTTTAGTGTTGTGTATGCTGTGCAGCACAACGCTGCCGATTTACGCCGCAGTTCCTACTGGGGAAGCAACGTCGGTAGAGACTTCTGTATCTGTGGCCACTCCCGAAAACGCTGCCAGTGACGCCGGTACAGAAAAAAGTTCCGGTGACGCATCTTCTCTTTCTTCGGCCACTACTGAAACAGCATTGAGCGAAGCTGCCCAGGCATTTGTGGACGCCGTTGCCGCACTGGACCGGGAAGGTATTTTGACCGCGATCAACGCCTGGGGCCTGGCAAGTCAAGCCTGGCAAGCCGATCAATCGAATGCAGAACTGACCGCAGCATTGGAGACTGCCACGGAAGCCTCGGATGCGGTTGCTGCTCCCGTCTATGCAGCGGAAGATCTCTATATGGCTCTTTCCGATGAGGAGCGCGAGATTGACGCCGTCAAGGCCGCTTACAGTTCTCTGACCGCGCTGTTCATTTCCATGCAGTTGGCCATGCAAAACCCGGTCGCCCCTGGTGGCGGTGGTGATGAACCTGATCTTGAGGAAATCGCCACTGTACTCTACGGCGATTTGCCGGATGCGCCGACCGGCAGCTATATTGGCGAATATGGGCTGCCAGTTGCCACTGGCGACACCAAAATCAGCATTTCGGCCTGGAAGCACGACTTGCTGGACGCCAGCAGCAAAGGCCGTCTGGACGCAGACGCACTGAATGAAACCAACGCTGTAATGGCGGTAGCAAAGCAGGATGGCGCAGATTACGCTATTGTGCCCATTGCCGTCCAGGTCGAGTACCCCGCCAACGGTGCTACCACGACGATCACACTGCCGGACAACGTGGAACTTCTGAGCTACACATCCACCGCCGATAATCTGGTTCCTGCCAGTGAAACGGAACGCGCCCAAATTCTAAACGCCAGCTACAAGGATTCGTCGGCTTCTGCTTCCGGCTTTTATGTGAAGGCAACCGAAGATTTTTCTGTCACGTTCACCTATTCGGCCCCCGATGGCACCACCATGAGCAAAAACCTCAATGTCACCATCGACGGCAATGCGGAAGCCACCGCCCTCCCCGCGTCCAATAGCAACGGGGTCAGCACCTACGCCAACACCCCGCAGCCACCGTTTACGACCGGCAAGATCACAAAAATCGAGTATGTGGTAAGTACCTGGCTGGTCTGGTTTAATGGCGTGGAAGCCTATTGCTGCGACAACGGTCTGTATGCAGCTCCCGGTGGCTGCCCGACCTACAACTTTGCCTATGTTTCCAAACTGGAGCCTGGACAGTATACCCCAGGCAACCATTATGCCAACCAGATAAACATTTGGGGTGGTCTCAGTCAGCTTTCGCTGGGGCTTTTGTCCAAGAGCCATGATGCAAATGATTTTGCTGGCAGCAGCTTTGCCGCCAGCGCAGCAACGACCTATGCCACTACCGGCAATGACGTGCTGAAAACAGCCTATGAGTATTACAACGACACCCAGCTTTGGATTATTGAACATTATCCGAACAGCGTAGCAGCACAAACTTATCTCAACTCTATTAGCGCATTGTCAGGGGAAAACATTGTTACCCCTTATGTCAATCCTGGGGATAACGGTTACTATACTTACGCTTATTTCCCTCCGGCAGGATATAACTGGCAACGCATTGTTGTTGTGGACCTAAACCCAATTTCCGACGATGACGATACAAGCGGTCTTCCCGATGTACCAGAAATGCAATACTATTCCGCAGACTGGACGGCCCCGTCGCAGTCTGCCAGCGGCAGCTTCGATCTGACCTATACCGTACACATTGACAAGTCTGCCAACATCACCCATGAGAAGTTGGATGATGCCATCTTCAAGCTGACCCCCAATCCTTCCAGCGGCACGATCAGCGGCGGCACCTGGACCATTGGCGACCCGCAGATTGTGACCACAGTGGACGGCGCGGCCTCTGCCACTTGGACGCTTCATTACGAAGTAACAAAAACCAGCACCACCACATTGAGCGGCAAAGAAGGACCGTACAACACACAGGAGGAGGCCAACGCTGCCGCCGAGGCCGCCAAGAACAACGCGATTGCACAGCTGCAAAATGAAGCCCAGGCCATGGTTGATGCAGCCATTGCTGAAGCAAAAGCTCAGCTGGCAAAAATCACGATTGACTACGAGGAAACGACTGTCCCGCACGGTTTCGACCCCACGGACAGCAGTTCTGGTTCTGTTTCTGTACCGTCCAACGGCTCCGCTACTGCTGTTGTGGCAAATCAGCCCTGGCAGGCGCATGTAACCTGGGAAAAGCGCGACGCCCTCACCGGCGGACGCATCACAGAAGATGCGGAATATGTTTTCTATGAATGGAATGTGGACGCCAACGAATACGAGATCAGCAGCAACTACCGCGTCACTCGCCTGGAAAACGGCCTGTACACTGTGACCGTGACCAACCCGGTCTACACCGATTGGACCGAGGGTTATGTGTATTACACCCAGGACAATCTGGGCAAATTCCGTATCGAAGAAGTCACCGCACCTGCAGGGTATACCGATGCCGCCCTGCAGGGGACCGATTGGGTCGAACACTGGAGCCAGGAATTTGAAATCACTGACAGCGACCAGACCTACAGCTATACCGGCGACGATGCAGACTACAACCGTCCGCAGGGGAACAAAGTCATCATCAAAAAGATCGAAGCCCACACCGGCGAGATCATCGTGGACGATGCCGTATTTACGCTTTACCAGTGGAACCAGGAACGCGGCCTGTACGAAAAAAGCAAAGACTATGCCTTTGTTCGGGATGCCGAGGGCCTGTACACCATCACCTGCCTGCATGATGACTGGTCGCAGTATGAAGAAGGCAACCTGTACTATGAAGATACCCTGTGTGATATCCGAGAAGATACTGTGAACAGCGACGGCACCACAACCGAACACCCGCAGTATTATACCGACTATGAGCCGGTTGACTTCTCCCTTGACGAGCGCGCCGTCACCAATGACGGACAGTTCGTTGTGGTAGAATCCAAGTCCCCGTATGGCTACTACGGCGACTGGACCGGCTCACGCGAGACCCCTAATTTTGAGGTCGAAGATGCCGGTAAACGCGCCTATTATATTCGCCTGACCGATGACGGTTCCACAATTACCCTCACAGACAGCGAATACAATGCCCACATTCTGACCGAAAACAAAGGCGGCACCCTGATCGACCTGGGCGACCAGACCGTAACGCTCCAGGTATTCCGACCGGCGCTCAGCAAGTACGACGAGAGCAATTTGTTCCGCAATAATCCCTGGTACAGCACCGTTGTATGGGAAAAGCGCGATGCCCTCACCGGCGGTCTGGTAGATGCAGACACCACTTTTGAAATCCAGGAATGGAACCCTGAGAAGGGCGAGTATGAAAAGAGCACCCACTACCAGGTCGTGCGCCGCGAGGACGGGAAGTACACTGTGCACCTGATTGGCGACGCCTTTTTTGACGGCTGGGAGGGCAAGCAAGGTGTTCTATACTACCACCAAGCCAACCAAGGCAAGTATCGGATTGTCGAGCTAAAAGCTCCGACCTCCTACAATCTGAAAGCCTGGGAGCATAACACCTGGGTCATCGGTTGGAGCGAGGAGATTATCGTCCACCCAGACTATCCTACCTATGAGTTCCTGGGCGAAACCGCTTCTCGCAACATGCCCTACAAAACAAAAGTCGTCATTAAGAAAGTCGATGATGCCACCGGCGAATTTATCCTGCCGGACACGACCTGGACACTGTACGAATGGAACGAGCGGAATAACCAATATGAGGTCAGCACCAACTACAAAATCGTGCGCCGCGAGGATGGTTACTACACTGTAACCACACTGCACAGCGACTGGACACATTACGAAGAAGGATACCTTTACTTCGAGGACACACAGACAGATTACCCGGATAGCGGGCGCTGGTTCTCCAATGAAGGGAGATTCCTCATTGTGGAGAGCCAGGCTCCTGCCGGGTACTACGGCGATTACTGGCGCAACGATGAGCCTGGCACCCATTCCACGGACACCGGCTCCGATCTCGGCAAACGCGGCTATGCTTTCACGCTAACCAAGGACAATGGCACACTCTGGCTGACCAATGCAGACTACAACGCCAAGATTCTGTATAACCTGGATGAAGGCAATGCCACTGTGGTTCTCGCTGACGGTCGGCCCACCAGCGTCATCATCAACGAGAAACAGCAGCCCTCCTATAAGCGCGACGAGGCCGGTTTCGGCAATACCGCCAAATACGGGTATGTGGTGTTCGACCGCAGCCAGTACAACAAAAAATGGGCACAGACAGGTGATGACGATACCTACACCACCAGTTATGAAGCCACCACAAGCAAGCTGGGCGACAAGATTGCTGCTCCCGAAGATACTCTTTGGAAGAACGGCAAGCTGTTCGAGCTGGAAGATTACGCAACCGATCTGATTAGCGGCCCCGTGTATTATGATGTGACCTTAGAAAACATCAAGTCGCTGGATGAGGTTCCCTCTACGATGGAGTATCAACTGAGCGCTGATAAAACCATCACATTGGCCCTTGTTTCTGCCGACTGGCTTGAGGAACCCCGGAGCAGTTACACCGGTTTTGTGGACCTCGGTTATTCCCCCAAGCAGCCGACAGCCAACGAGACAGAAACAATTACCGCTGACGATGGCCACACCTTCACCGGCCACCTGGTCGGCATTGAGCAGACTGGTGATTATGGCTGGGTGGATATGGAGATTCCTGCAACCTACTACGGCTGGCCTGACGTTAAAGGCATCTTCCTCGGAAGTCTGGTTCTGCCCCACAACGACAACAAGCCGGTCTATGAGGGCTATGAGACGGAAATTCTGACCTATCTCGGCTTCAACAATAAGGACTACAAAATCGTTGATGCAGAATGGACAGGTAATTGGGAGGCGCTGCCCGGCTCCGACATGATGAACCGCAGTGCTACCTTCACGATCTCCGTCTATGCCACCGGCTGGATTGCCCGATACGAAGAAGGTGAAGAAGGGGAACGCACCGGCACCGTGACGGCGTCCTACAGCTTCGAGGACACCGCCAGTCAGAATGATGGCCTGTACCACTGGCTGGTCACCGCGCACTACAAGCCTGCCAGTGTATGGACCGTCCTGCAGGCCGCAGCGGCCGTGCTGGGTATTGGCCTTGTCATTGCTGCCGTGGTTCTCATTCTTTTCATTCTGTCCCGCAAAAGAAAGGAAAAGAAACGCACAACAGAAAAGGTGTAACTGCACCTTGATGGAGGTGAATTATGTCCAGCGATTTAAGAACGGCACTCATTGAAAATATAAGTATTGCCGATCTTCTGCGCTCCGAGGGATATGAAGTGATTCCACGGGGCCGAAAGCTGACCGTGAAAGGGCATGACAGCCTGGTCATTACGCCAGATAAGAATGTATTCACCTGGAACAGTCGCGGTTTTGGTGGCTCTGTGATTGACCTCTACATGGGTTTGCATAGCTGCGACGCACGCACGGCCATGACCGAGCTGCGTAAGCAGCTGCCGGAGTACGAAAAAGAGCGGTCGAAGCCGCACCAGTCGCACCCGGCAAGACCTCCCACACCAAAGGCCAAAGAATCGGTGCCCCTCGTCCTTCCCACCGAGGATAAAAGCAAATGGCGACGGATTTACGCCTACTTAATCAGTACAAGAAAAATCACGCCGACCATTGTGAAGTGGCTGGTGCAGGAAAAAACCATCTACCCTGATGAACGTGGGAACCTCTGTTATGTAGGGCGCGACGCCCAGGGCACCGTGAATTACTGTGCCCGCAAAGGTACGCTTACGCCCAAAGACGGGCAGAAAGGCTTTCGCAATGTGGTGGAGGGCAGCGACTACGAGCACCGATGTGTAATGAACGCCCGTCCGCAGCACACCAAACTGATCGTGACCGAAGCGGCGGTGGACGCCTGGAGCTTCGCTTCGATGCTGGAATTGCATGGCTTGGATTTCCGGGACTACACCTATTTGTCGTTAGAATGCACCTATGAAGGCCCTCTGGGGAAATTTCTGGAGGAAAACCCGCAGGTCAAAACCATTTACTTAGGGCAGGACGCAGATGAGGCCGGAATGAAAAGCCGGGATAGATGCCGTGATTTGCTGAAGGAACGACAATACTCCGGGAAGGTCATTGACAAGCTGCCCGATGCCAGGGCGCCGGGCTGCAAAGACTGGAACGATGCTCTCAAATACTATCTGGAGCAGCAGCGTATCCGGGAGCAGTCAGAGCCGAGCCGGGAGCCGATCATGGAACCGGCCCCCGGCCTGGAACTGACACCGTGAAACCGTATATACACAATACAGAAAAATAAAGGAGATCATTATGCTTGACATCAACAGCTTTACAACGAACGTTAAAAACCAGATCCTGGGCTGGCTGTCGTCTATTGGCACCAATCTGGTCTGTCCGGTCATTGCCGCAGCGGCGGCGATCTACTGTATCTTTCAGCTGCCGCAGCTGTTCAAAGCGCACCGCGATGGCATGAACGACGTGTTTTGGGACTTCCTTTGGAAAGAAATCATCGGTCTTATTGTCCTCTGTGGTACCAGCGTGATTTGGGCGCTGCTGGCGGCGGGCGTTTTCGGGACCGCCGCATAAATCATGTGTGCCGTGCAGGAATTTCCTGAGCGGTATATTCTTTTTGCGGGAAAGGGCTGAAATATGGAGGCTTTAGGAGAATATATTGTAAATCTGCTCAACAACAGCATCGCAAAGTGGCTTCAGGACCTGTTTCTGGGATTTATCACGGCAGTCATGGGGTTTGTCAGCGATATGATCGCCAATATGTGGAATATAGACGTGATAAAGGCCCTGGTGAACTGTACCAGCGGTATCTCGATGGGTGTATTTGCTGTGGGTGTGCTGCTGATGCTGTATGACATCATGGAAGCCAGGTCGGAGGAAAAGACCGTTTATATGTCCGCCGTAACCAAAAATTTTGTGGCTGGCGCGGCCTTTGCCATGTTCGGATCGCAGTTTATCGCCGTGATGAACCAGGCGATCCTCAATCTGTGCGCATTGCTGAAGATCAGCGATTCAGTTCGGGACTTTGAAAACAGTGACTTCATGCAGCAGTCGGCCAGCGTGATCCAGGATGCGATGAATGTCAGTTTGGGCGATGTGCTCGGCGCGGTCATCATCATTCTGGTGGTGCTCATCGGCAGCGGCGTCTTTGTGTATAAGGCGGCCATGCGTTTTGTACAGTTCCTTACGCTGATTTTGATGGTGCCGTTGTACGAGACCAGCATCCTGCGGGGCGACCAGACGGCGTTTTCGTCCTGGTTCCGCCAGGCCATGTCGGTCGGCCTGACCTATTTCTTTGAATACTTTTTGTATTCTCTCGGCATCGCCATGATGGCCAGCAACGGGCTTGGCACACCGCTGCTGGGCGTCGGGTGTCTCGTAGGCATGGGCAGCGTCAGCCGCACGCTGGACAAGTACGGGATGTCCAGTGCCGGGCCGCATATCAACCCGACCGGCGCGGCCTATTTTGTGGGCGCTGTCAAAGGGATGATGAAATAAAATTCCCCATACGTTTGCAATCATTCGAGAAATACCGCCTTGAAAATTTAGCGTAATTATGATAACATAAATGCAGGGAGGGTGATAGTATGAATATGATTAGACCTGTTTCTGATTTGAGGAATCATTTTGCGGATATTTCCAAGACGGTGCATGAAACGGCGCAGCCTGTTTTCCTGACGAAAAATGGTTACGGTGATATGGTCGTTCTGAGTATGGAAGCGTTTGAAAACCTGCAGTTTGAGAGCGAGGTGTATTTCAGGCTGCAGGAGGCGGAAAGAGAATCGGAACTGACAAATCAACGCTATTCTTCCAAAGATGTGCTGAGCGCGATGAAGGCTGCCATCGGAGGGGAACAGGTTGTATAAGTTAGAGTATCTGCCTGTTGCCCGGAAAGATATGCTTGAAATCGTGCAGTATATCAGCCGGGAACTTCAAAACCCGGACGCGGCCAACCGCCTGGCGGTGGAACTGGTAAATGCAGCGGAAGGCGTGCTGAAATTTCCGTATGCGGCCCCGGCTTACCAGCCGGTCCGCCCTTTGAAACACGAGTACAGAAAAATCCTGGTGAAGAATTATCTGATGTTTTACTGGGTGGATGAGGAAAAAAAGCTGGTGACAGTGGCGCGCGTCATGTACGCGAAACGGGATATTGGCCGGTTATTGAAGTGATGAAAACGAACCGTTGAAAAGGATGAATAAAACAAACGCGCAGAGCACGGCATTTCGCCGTGCTCTTTTTATGCAGATAAATACCAAAAATATAACGAAATTGCGTTGGAAACGGTTTGTGCCTATTAGGCACAAACCTGCTTTTGCTCGAACGCGCGGGAGGCGAATATGAGTGTGGAACAACAAGTTAAAACGCTTGCTTTTGCTTATGTGTTAACCTTTTTTATCATTATGATAACCGCATATGCGGTGCTTTCATCGCTTGTCGTGATACGCAACAAGTGCGCAGACTATCGGGAACCTTTCGGCCTGGCAGCATTTTCGTTTACAGTAGGAGCCATAACGAATATGCTTATGCCTGCCTGTTGTATGCGCTTCTATTGGAAGTGTTGGACAGGCGCCTTGCTTTTTTCCATCGGTTGTTATATCCTGAATAAAATGATATGTTTCAGGAAGGCGGCGGTTGGTATGGTCGTCAACAGCTTTTTGGAGAAAATCAGAAAGATCAAGTCAAAGCTGCTTTATGCGGAACAGTGGTTTGCACAGAAAAGATGGTTTTTGTACGTGGTGCTTGGATTCGCAAGCGGAATATATATTTTCGCTTTTAATAACGATGACCCAGTGGAGGGGAGTTACATTTTCGCTACCCTCTGCTTTGTGGGGTTATATTTCCTTTGGCTGATTCCGGCGCAACGCTCTTGCCGTTGGATTTTGGCTATTTTGATTTTGGGGCCGCTTCTCGCATATAACGTGCTGGAACCGGCTATCGAGGCGGAAATCCCGTTGTCTGGGCCGGCTCCAGTACTTACCAAGGTTTTCCTGCGCCTGATGTTCTTTCTTGCGTTTTGGATTGTTACCGCGTTGCTGGCGGATGAAAAGCCCGTTAAACTTGCCCTACTGGTCGTAAATACGGCAACGACGCTTCTTGCGCTTGGTATCAATATTTTTGCACCATATTTAGAGGCGGAAATTCTTTCACAGGCGGGAGAACAGATCATGTCCGGTGCGGTATCCGCGTATTTCAATAGCATGATCTTCCCGCTGGTAGGAGCGGGGTATCTTTCATTGCTCATAAAAGAAGCGCAGGTTTACCTGGAAGAAAAAAGGGCTGTAAAAGACTGTAAGGAGAACGTTGCGCAAATATAGCGGGCAGTTCATATAAGCGCAAGAGTGCGCGGCATTTGCCGCGCACTCTTTTATGCAGATAAGCACCAAAAATATAATGAAATTGCGTCAAAAGCCGGCTGTGCCTATTAGGCACAGCCACCGTAAAAACTGAAAGGAGGCCCTTTTGATTACATTATACATCACTAATTTTTTTCAATTGGTGCTAAACCTCCTCCTATATGCCATCGCAGTCGGTTATGTGTTACGCCTTGGCACAGCCATTTTATGTAAGATAAAGCATGCCAATATACCTACTGACAACGGGCCTCTGTTTGTGTTCCGAAGCCTTATTTTTCTCACACTATTGGCGTTTAATCTTAAGGCAAACGGCATCCTTGATATTTACAGCTATTTACGTCATGCCGCCGTTATCTTGCTTTTCTGTATCGCCTGTTTTATACTGAAAGAAATCTTGCGGTACGGAGAGGTGCGCTACTTGATCGATAATTTCATCGAAAGTTTCTTGAACCTTGTAGACAACGCAAAATCCATTTTTGAAAAAGCCGGAAAGTTTTTTCTTTTTCACTCCACCGTTATGTATATCACACTATGGCTTTGGGGTGTCGGAACGTCGCTGGTGGCACAAGAATATTCGGAGTCAAATCGCATACTTATATACACTCTAGCCGGATTTTTAGCGTATTGTGTGTATTTGTCCTACGCCTTGCACTCATGCCGTCGCTTACTACTTTTGCTTTGTGTTTTCGCTCTTATATACGCACTCCAAGTATCGCTGACGATTATAGAATTTTCTCATTTGCCAAATGGGATCAGTTTTTTAATTGTGACAATCGTATATGTTATTATTTGGATGTTCACCTCGCTCGTTGCAGAATACGAACCCGTACAAATGGTATTTAAGATCGTAAACACCTTCACAACGCTTGCCGCTATTTTGGGTAATATCCTAATTCCAGTTTTTTCTGTGGAGATCTTCCCCGTAGAGACGCTTCTTCCCGGTTACGATAACACGACTGTCATAACTATAGGGTTTAACATGTTCATTTTGCCCTTAGTGGCCGCTGGCTATTTGGCACAACTCGCCAAAGATATATACCAATACCTTAAGCAACACCATACTTCTGTGGATTGAAGGCGCGACAAATGTCGCGCCTCTTTCTTTGCAAACAAGCGCCAAAAATCAAACGTAAAAATGTCAAAAAGTGATTGTGCCTATTAGGCACAAAATGTCATTCAAATCAGGCACAGCCTGGAAAGGAACTTTCATGACAACACAAAAATACCTTTGCCCGCCCCGGCTGCAAAAGAAATTTCTTTTGTGGTGGTGGACGGTGCCGGAACTCATTGGCATCGCGCTGGGCGCGGTGCTTGTTTTTTATCTGCGGTCGCCGCAGATATTCACGCTCACCTGTTTTCTGGCGCTCGGTACGGCGCGCTTCGACTTTGAAAACAACTTGTTCGGCGCGCTGAAGATGCGTACCGCGTACCAGTTCTTTACCAAGACCTTTTCCCGGAATGCGGTAGTTTCCGGCAAAGACGAAAAGCGCCGCAAAAAGAAGCTGCGCAGACTCATGAAGTCCAAGCTCCCCATGCAGGACCTGCTTCAGTTCCGATTCGGGGAAAACGGCATCTACGGCGGCAAGGACGGGAAAGAACTGTTCCGCTTCTACCGCTATTACCCGCCCAACACCGACGTCATGACCGACGATGAGATCGCGCAGGAGATCGAACAGCTCTGCCGCCTGTTTGATTCGCTGCGCTGTCCCTTCGTTATGTTCGGGACGGACAAGGTCGAGGACATGAGCGCGCTGAAAGCCTACTACCGCAGCCAGCCGCGCCAGTTCGACCACATTATCGCGGACGTCATCAATGAGATCGAAAGCACCGAGGCCCGCTCCAGTTCCGTGCAGCGGGCCTACTACTTTATCTACAAGGCGCAGAATGAGGACGATGACATCTACAATCTCATTGCGGGCAAGGGTTACAAAATCGAAAGGGTCAAAAACGAGGAACTGGCCGTCCTGCTGCGCAACTATCTGGTACGCGAGTTCACGAATGTGGACCTGTATACGATTGCGGAAGAGGTAAAGAATTACCCGGATATGGCCAGGGCAAAACCCGCTGTCTATAATAAGGAAATCCAGCGCCGCCTGTGTCCGAACCGTATCGACTTCACCAAAGACCACGCCGAGCAGTCCGGCGTGCTGCGCCGCACTCTGATGATCAAAAACTTCCCGTCGCAGATCCCGCCGCGCGCGCTGTACACGGTAGCCAGTATGCGGAACACTTCCTTCACCATGCGGCTGACGCCGCTGCAGAAAGACAGCGCCCGCAAACTCATCAACGAACAGCTGCGCAACAAGGCGGTCATGGCGGGCAAGCATCAGGCCACCGAGCAGATAGACGCCATGCAGGAGGCCAACGACATCCAGAACTTTTACTCGGAGATCACGCGTAATCAAAACACCGTCTACAGCATCAACATCTATATCGAGATCTACGGAAAGACCCTGGATGCGCTGAACGACCTGGAACAGCAAGTCAAGATTGAACTGGCCGGGGCGGGTATCACCTACGACCAATTGCACTATGAGCAGCGCGGCGGTTTTCAGTCGGCACAACCGCTGGGCAGCGACCACTTCATTTTATGCTCGAACAATCTGCCCAGCAAGACAGCGGCAGCGCTGTATCCGTTCAGTTATTCGAGCATTGTCCATCCCCACGGGATGCCCATCGGGCGTACCGACCGGGGCGGCCCGGTGTATGTTGACATCTTCCAGCGGGACGATCAGATCACCAATGGCGTATTCTTTATCTCCGGCTCTGCCGGGCAGGGCAAAAGCTATTTGCAGAAGAAGATTCTTACGTTCCAAGTGGTGCGCGGTGTGCATTGCTACATCATGGACCCCGAAAATGAATACAGTGATGTGACGCGCGGCCTGGGCGGTGTGGTTATCGACTGTGCTTCCGGCCACCACAAGATCAATATTTTTGAGGTCCGCCGGATCAAGCTGGAGGATGATGAGGAGGACACCGATCTGCCGGAGATCGCCAGCAGCAGCCCGATGTTTTTGCAGCATTTGTCCTGGCTGAAAGATGAGTTCCGTATCATGATGCCGGAAATTCCCGACGCCACGCTGCGGGCGCTGATGATTCTGGTGCAGGGAATGTATGCGTCAGTTGGCATCGACCAGCAAACGGATTTTTCCCGGCTCCGGCACGAGGACTATCCCACATTCAGCACCCTGTATGGTTTCGTGCAGAAGCAGATTGAAAAAAGCGATTACCCTATGCTCACGAAAGAGATGATCGCAGAAGTGTTGCTCTATATCAATGACCCCACCTATGGTGAACTGTCCAGTATCTTCAACGGCACGACCACCATCGACGTGACGGGTAATCCGCTGATCTGCTTCAGCATGGGTGCGCTGCTGGAGGGCAGCGAACAGCGCCTGCAAGCCGTGGAGAACAACCTGAACACTTACATCTGGTCCATCGTGTTACAGCGGAAGTTCCAGGTTCTGCTCTCGTTCGACGAACTTTATTTGTACCTGGAACAGCCGTTGATGGCCAAGTACATCAGCTACTTTGCCCGCCGCAGCCGCAAGTACAGCGCCTGTATCGGCGTGGCCACGCAGCAGCTGCAAGACTGCCTGGACGAATCCGTCCGTAGATACAGTTCGCCCATTATCAATATGAGCAGCTTCAAGTTCCTGTTTTACAGCGGTCAGGTTGACCTGCAAGGGATGCAGGAGGCGCTGAAACTCACCGATGGCGAAGCTGCCTGCATCAGCGTTTCCAACAAACGCCATTGTCTGCTCAAGGCCGGTAATGGAAAATACTACATGGAGATCGGGACCCTGCCTTTTGAAGCAGAACTGTTCGGCAACAAGGGCGGTGTATGACCCATGGTGGAGAAGCTCATCCTGCTTGTCACACGGGAACTGGCAGATGAAAAGCACCGCCCGCTGGTCATTGGTATTTTACTGGCTCCGCTGTTCCTGATCGTAGGCATCATCCTTCTTGTGGTGGGGGCGTTCTCCTTTTTCACCGTGACGCTGGGGACGTTTTTGACCGAGGATACGTCCCTGGTGGGCGAGACCGTGGCGGCCATGGACAAGGCCAGGGACGCTTACGTGGAGGAACAGATGGCCCTGTACCGCCAGCGTACTGATCGCAACGGGAAACCTTACCGCAATGTGGTCCTACAGTGGGAAAACGGGTTCTCGAACAATGACAAGGAGATCCTGACCATCGTGTCCTGCTACTATGAGCAGGACTGGGGGATCGACATGGCCGACCTGGCAAGCTGGGCTGTCCTCAAAAGTATCAGCTTCACGACCCGTGAACGCGGGCCGTATTCCTGCGGCGGGTGCCGGAGCCGGAAAGTGTGCGACGGCCATCCCGACGGCAACGGAGGGACCTATCACCACAGTGATGATACCGCTGAATGTGACAGCTACCACACCGTTACTTATTGTCCTGGCGACCACTATGACCTGTATGTGACGGCTGCCCTGCCCGGCTACCAGGACTGGCGCGGGGACACGGGGGCCACGGAGCAGACCATAACCCGGTGGGAGGACCTGACCGATCTGTCATACACCGGCGACAGCGCCGTCATGCAGCAGTATCAGCAAGCCGTCAGGATGGCCACGCTCAATGAGGACTGGGAAGGCTGGACGGAACTCAATATAGAATGGAGCAAAGTGCTGTTCCAAACGGATTGGGAGGAACTGTACGGCGTAACGGTCACGCAGGTGGGTATTACCGATTCGGGCAGTTATACGCCCGATGATAGCTTCACCGGCAATCTGCCTGGCAGCGGCAACGGCACCTTCATTCTGCCGCTGGCAAGCTACAGCTACATCTCCTGCCATTTTGGAGAAGCAGATGGGTGGACGGGTGCCCCTCACGGCGGTATGGACTTTGCTGCCGGTTACGGCACCCCCATCTATGCCGCTGCGGACGGCGTCGTTGTGAAAGCCGGATGGCACAACAGCTGGGGCAACTACGTGAAGATCTACCACGGCACGGACGCACAGGGCAACAAGATCTATACGCTGTACGCCCATGCCTCTTCTCTGGCGGCCACAGCCGGGCAGACGGTCACGCAGGGGCAGACAATCGCCTATGTGGGCAGCACCGGCGACAGCACCGGCAACCATCTGCACTTCGAGGTGTATGTCAACAATACCCGCGTTGACCCGGAAAACTGGCTGTAAAGTCTGCAATACAGGGAGCAATACACAATATTACGCCGAAACGATTCTTTTTCCTGTACTGCAATACGCACTGCAAGCAAGCATGAAGAAAAAACAAACGATGACAAGCGAAATATTTTGACGATTTATTTTTTGAGGTTTGAAAAGACTGCGACAGCAATACAAACAGCAATACAAAATCAGGAAGAAAAACCGCGCTGCGCTGCGGCGCGGTGTGTTGCTGTATTGCACTTGTGCAATACAGCTTTATCCTGCATTTTCCCACATTTTCCCAACCACTTTCCAAGTTTCATAAAAAAGGGGGGAAATCGTATCCCCAGAAAGGAGCCGCGTAATGGAAAATAAGTCAAAAGGTCGTGTGGCCAGAGCGTATAGGATCAGTGATGAGACGGTAGAAACCCTGAAGGCCATAGCTGACAAAGAGAATTGCACAGAAACTGCTGTTATCGAGAACGCCATCCGCTACTACAAAGACTACCTGTATATGCAAACCAACGGGGCCTTCATCAATGAGAGCGTGAAGCGCACCTTCCTTGCCAGCGTCAACCTGATGGAAACACGACTGAACAACCGCACCAACAAAGTGCTGTCTGAACTGGCGATCCAACAGGCTATAATCTGCCAGGTTCTTGCGCACGAACTGGAAATCAACCCCCGCGCGCTGGACAATTACCGCCGCGCCGCCGTGGAATACTTGAAAATGAATGATCGTGTGTTCCGGCTGGAAGATATTTTGGAAGAATGAGCCTATTTCTCTTGCAAAAACGCCGAGCGAATTTATCGAGTTATCGCAAAAAACAGGCTGTGCCTAATAGGCACAGCCTGTTGCTCTCCGGCCGAAAGTGAGGTGAGAAAGTGAAAGTCAAAGCAATACTCAACTCCGGCTATTTTGCCAATACCCGCCATGCCACAAACTACATTGCGTATATCGACCGGCAAAGCCCCATCTTTGACCAGAACGGTACAGAAAAAAGGGTGCTGTCGGCACAGGCAGACGTCGAGGCTCCCGGTAACAGCACGGTCTGGTATCATGTGTATTCGCTCAATGCCAGCGACTGCGAACGGCTGGGAGTAGACCGCAATTACATGAAAAATCTGATCGCGCTGAAAGCCGACGAGATGGCAAAAGCGTATAACATTTCTCCAAACAATTTGCGCATGGTATGTTCCTGGCACAACAAGGACTTCCACCCGCACCTGCATTTCCTGGTTTGGTCTACCGACAGCCGGGAAGCATTCATTCCGCACCGGGAAAAAGAAACGGACAAAAACGCAGCGCTGAACGCAGCGACCCGCACGGTCAAGAGCTGCTTCACCAATGAGATATTTCGCGGCGACTTGGCGTATCTGAAAGAGGAAAAGAGCGCGCAGCGGGATAAACTCAATGAGCAGCTGCGCAGACTGGTGTCCAGCGAGTATTTGGTGGATCGCGAGATCACCGACGCGCTGAAAGACCTGGGCAAAACACTGAGAGCCACAAAAGGAAAACATACCTATAAATTTTTGCCGCCGCCCCTCAAGGCACAGGTGGACAACGTGCTGGAACGGGTCACACAGCGGGACCCCGTACTCAGGTCCATTTATGAGGATTATCTGGACAGCCAAAAGGAACTGGTGCTCACCTACGCTTCCAACGAGGAAACGCTGGACAAAAAATTCGCGGAGATCGAAAACAGTTTCTTTCACCCATACTGCGGCTTCGAGGACCGACGCGCAGGGCGCGCCGAGGTCACACGGCACAATATCATCATACAGGCCGCCGAGCGGTACGCCGGGCCAGCAGTACAGGAAAAAACAGCTTCGCACGACGCACAGGAAAAGTCAACCCCGGAACAGGACCTGGCAATGAATACGCAGTCAGTCGATTCGGACGAAAAAGTGGACGGTTCCGACTACCGTGAGAAAAGCCCCGGCTATGCAGCACAGAATATGCTGTATCGCCTGGCAAAAACGCTGAGCTTCGACCAGCAGCAGGCGCAGATCAGGAACCGGGCGCACCAGGCCGCCAACGGCCTGACGGGCGAAAAGCAGAATGTGCGCAGGCTGAAAACCGGCCTTGCCGACGAGCGAAACCTGTCTGCGATGGAGCGGTGACGGACGTTTTGTGCCTATTAGGCACAACCGATTTACGACGTTACTGCGACTTATTTTTGACGCTTATTTGCAAAGGAATACGCGCATTTCACCGTCGAAAATCGGTATTTATTCAAATTGCCCCTTGACAAAATCATGAGATTAAGCGAAATTGTATGCAGAAACACAACCAAGATACAAATGGAGGTACACTATGAACTTTACTATGCAGCAGTTGGAAGATATGGACGAACTGGACCGCCTGTATTTATTTGAGGACATCCCCGAAGAGGAACTGAAAGCGCACATTGAAAGCCTGCCGGAAGATGAGCGGGAGGCTCTGCTTGCGCTGATCCCCGAAGAGATCCGCTGCGATATGGGCTATGCTTCGGATCAGCAGAATGCCTTTTTGGAAGTAAGTGAACGCTTTGATAAGCTCTGGCCGAAACTGGGGGATTTTGGCGGGTTCAGCGGCAGATACGGCCAGAAGTATAAGGACTGGCTGGAAGCCTACTGCCCGGAGGAGTTCTGGGAACTGGTGTTCAAAAAGGAACTGGGCGCAGTCTGCGAGGCCAAAAATGAAGAAGTGGCAGACTTCATTGACGATACGGTAAAGGCGCTGCTCGTGAATAACCCCGCCCCGGATCAGAACACGCACTTTCTGGAGCATGTGGGGCACATGAACGCCTTGCAGGCGCAGGCAGAGGAAATGGCCGAGCCGCTGATGTTCGGCGGCTGCCAGCGGGGCGAACTGGGGATTCCCAAGCTGGCGCGTCCGGTTGCGACCCGTGGACGGGGAAAGAATATGTTTTTCAATGGGACGCAGGAGGACTGGGAAGACTGTGGAAAGCCCGATGAAATAATCCCGTTTTGAGCAGTTTTTCCTTTTGCGCATTTACAAACAAATAGTCGATTCAAAAGAGCAGACTTCGGTCTGCTCTTTTTTATTGTATGAAATAAAAACAGGAGGAGCCACATCCATGCCAAACATAACACAGTATGAGCAGTTGGAAGAATCGTATAGAAAAACGCTGCGGGATATTGCCAGTGACCGCGATTCATGGAAAAAGTTTCTGGATTCAGCCGGATACACCTACCGCCAGTCGTTCAAAAATCAGGTCGCCATGCATTTGCAGAACCCTGGAATGAAAGCGGTTCTTGCAGAAGAAAGGTGGGGAGATATGAACCGGGCTGTAAAAGGCGGCACAACAGGAGTGCGGATTTTTGATGATAAGAGCCCCAACCATATCTCCTATGTTTTCGATTATGCCGACACAGTTCCCGGTCCGCCACCCCCTGGTCCCCGCCCCTGGACGGTACACAAAAACAAATCTGGAATTGTGCTGCATAATCTGCTGAAGAGGACCGGGGAAAAGAACCTGGACAGTTATGTGCGCAGCCGGGTACAGAAGGTCGTGGATTCTGAAGTCGATCTCGGCGCGAAACCTGATGTGAGGGCCGCGCTTCAGCGCTGTCTGGAACAGAGCGCGATGTATGTCACTTGTGAGCGCCTGGGCTTGCCGACGGATGGTATAGATATCCGTTCGTTTTCTTTTGGGGCACCGTATCAAAACCGTCCTAAAGTGCTGGCAAGACTTGGAACACTCCTCAACCACACGCTGCGGGCGTGTCTGGAGCCGGTCCGCAGCGTAGCCTACTCCATGAACATGACCATGCCTGCGCCGGAGGAGACCGCTGCGCAGGCGAAACAGCCGGAACCTTCTGCCGCCCCGGCGCTGCCGGACCTTGCACAAGTGCCGGTACGCCGCGAGGGGGACACCATCATCATCGGCAGCGGCGAAGCTGCGCATGAGATCGACGTCACCGTTTCGGACAAGGACCACGCCGCCATTGCGGCACATCTGCCTGACGAAGCAAAGCGGCCTGTGAAACATCACACGGCCCAGGGCAAGCCGGACGCCGGGTATGAGCAGCTTTCCCTGGACAGCGCACCGGCGCAGCATACGGCAAGGGACTATAGTTTTGAATATCAGCTGCTGGACAGGCTGCGCACCGACTGCAACTATTTTCTGGGCGCTGGCAGCAGGTCGGAAAAGCATTTGTGGGCGGGCAGCGTCCACGACCAGATCGCAAAAATGCGGGAACTGTACGATCTGCTCCCGGAAAAGCCGGAATGGCTCACGCCGGATGACATCAACAAATATGCGCAGCGCATGGCCCCGCAGTATCAGGTAGTCGTATACCACTCTTCCGAGAACGGACTGGATGAAAAGCGGGAATACCAAACCCTGACAGCGGCAGAGCACGCTGCGCAAAAGTACCTGGATGGTACGATGGACGGGGAAAACGGTTTTGCCTATGAAGGCGCGGGTGTGTACGACCTGCAAGCCCGGCGCTGGGTGAAAACTCTGGGAATGTTCCCCGCCGGACAAGACGTGGATCAGGCTGCGCCGCTGTCCCGAAATGTGCGTGCCGATCTGGAGGACGTCGCCCGCCTGCATGATGGGTATGCGCAGCGCATGGAGAACGGCGGCATCCTGTCCCCGGCAGAGGCCGCAGATATGGACGATCTGGAAGATATACAGGATCGCCTGGAAAAGGAACTGCAACAGGATAAAACAGCGCAGAAAATCGTACAGGAGGCGGAGGCCGCAGCGGCGCCCCAGAAAGGCGCGGCGGACTATGCCGTGGAGATCCCGGTGGATGGCGAATGGGCAAAGTTCCGAACCGTGCAGGAAGCGGAACGCGCCGCGTATCAGGAATGGATCAAGGAAGGCCGCAAGAATGCGGTCAATTACAGCACCACCGGCGACAACATTCCATCAGGCGGTCCCAAGGCCCGGTTCCAGGACAATGTCGCGGCTTTGCGGCTGCTGCAGTACCTGGATGCTGGCGGGCAACAGGCCAGCCCGGAACAGCAGCAGGTGCTGGCCCGTTATGTGGGCTGGGGCGGCCTGTCCGACGCCTTCGACGGCAAAAAAGCCGAGTGGGCCGGGGAATACAAAACGCTGAAGGAACTGCTGCCCGCACAGGAATATGAAGCCGCCCGCACCTCTACTCTGACATCGTACTATTCGCCGCCGGAGATCATCCGCACCATGTATGAAACGCTGGAGCGCTTCGGCCTGAAGGGCGGCAATATCCTGGAACCGAGCATGGGTGTGGGCGCATTCTTTGCCAACCGCCCGGCCTCCTTCGATACGAACGGCACGATGCTGTACGGCGTGGAACTGGACCCGGTCACCGGGCGCATCGCCCAGCAGCTTTTTCCTAAAGCGAACATCCAGATCACGGGCTATGAAAAGGCGTCGCTGCCGGACAGCTTTTTTGACGCGGTAGTGGGCAATGTGCCCTTCGGACAGTACAAGGTAAACGACCCGGCCTTCAACCGCTACAATTTCCTGATCCACGATTACTTCGCGGCGAAGAATATCGACAAGCTGCGCGTAGGCGGTATCCAGGCCATCATTACCACGAGCGGGACGATGGATAAGAAAAGCGAGGATGTGCGCCGGTATCTGGCCGCCCGCTGCGACCTGATCGGCGCGGTGCGGCTGCCGAATACCGCGTTCAAAGCGGCGGCAGGCACCGAAGTGACCGCCGACATCCTGTTTTTGCAGAAGCGGGAGGGCGTACTGGCGAATCCGGAAGCCGACTGGCTCCATGTGGGCCAGACCGCAGACGGCATCCCGATGAACCGATATTTCATCGACCACCCGGAAATGATCTGCGGAAAAATGGAAATGGTCAGCGGACCCTACGGGCCGCGCCCCACCTGCCAGCCTGATACGGATACCAGCCTGGAAGAACAGCTGCGCACGGCCATGGGCCGCCTGCAGGCCGTTCTGCCGGAGCTTGCGCCGCTGGCCATGGGGGATGAAGAAAGCGCAGCCAGCGCAAAGGCGATTCCTGCCGACCCGGCTGTGCGCAATTACAGCTATTGTGTGCGGGACGGAAAAATCTATTTCCGCCGCGATTCCCTCATGTGGGAGCAGACGCCCAACGCCATGGCGCGGCAGCGGATCCAGGGCATGGCGGAACTGCTCTCTTCCACACGGGAGCTGATCCAGGCGCAGGTGAGCGACTTGCCGGAAGATGAGATCGCACGTTTGCAGCGGCAGCTTTCCCGGCAATATGACGATTATGTAAGCAAATATGGCCGCCTGTACAGCCGCGCCAACAACGCCGCGTTCCGCGAGGACAGCGGGTACAGTCTGCTGCGCTCGTTGGAAAGAGTGGACGAAGAAGGAAATTTTGCAGGCAAGGCGGATATGTTTACAAAGCGCACCATCCGCCCGACGCGCGTGATCGATCATGTGGACACCGCCGCTGAAGCGCTGGTGGTGTCGCTTGCCGAACACGGCGGCATCGACCTGGCGTATATGCAGCAGCTTTCCGGCAAAACGCAGGAGGAACTGGTGAAGGAGCTGTCCGGCCTGATGTTCTGTGTGCCCGGCATGGGAACGGCAGAAGAGCCGGTCTACCAGACCGCTGAAGAATACCTGTCGGGCAATGTCCGGCAAAAGCTGGAACAGGCCCGCCAGGCTGCCGCGCTGGACCCGGCGTACCAGACCAACGCAAATGCGCTGGCCGCTGTACAGCCCAAAGAACTGACGGCGTCGGAAATCAGCGTGCATCTGGGCACCACCTGGATACCTGCCGACGATGTGCGGCAGTTTGTCCTGGAGCTGATGCAGCCCAATGCCTGGGCGGCGCAGCACATCCAGGTGCATTACGAGCCGGTCACGGCCCGCTGGAGCGTGACCGGCGGCAGGATGGACAGTGTGAACGTCCGCGCCACGGCCACCTACGGTACAAAGCGCCGGTCCTTTTACGACCTGGTACAGAGCAGCCTGAATATGCAGCCCGCCAGGGTAGACGATTATGTGGAAGAACCCGACGGTAAAAAGCGGGCTGTGCCCAACGTGAAGGAAACACGTCTGGCGCAGGATAAGCAAAAGCAGATCGAGGCCGCGTTCCGGGACTGGATATTTAAGGACCCGGACCGGAGGCGTCGGCTGGCCGCCTACTACAACGAACACTACAATAACCTTCGTCCCCGCGAATACGACGGCAGTTTTTTGACTTTCCCCGGCATGAACCCGGAGATCACGCTGCGGCCCCATCAGCGCAACGCGGTGGCCCGCATCCTGTTCGGCGGCAATACGCTGGTCGCCCATGCGGTGGGCGCGGGCAAGACCATCGTCATGGGTGCGGCAGCCATGGAGAAGAAACGCCTGGGCCTGTGCAACAAGACCATGATCGTCGTGCCCAACCATCTGACCGAACAGATCGGGTCCGAACTGCTGACGCTGTATCCGAACGCCAATATCCTTGTGGCCACAAAGCGGGATTTTGAGAAGGACCGCCGTAAGCTGTTCTGTTCCCGCATTGCCACCGGCAATTATGATATTGTGATTTTGGGGCACAGCCAGTTTGCCCGGCTGCCGCTGTCCGAGGAACGGCAGCAGCAGTTCCTGCGCGATGAGATCGAGCAGTTCACGGAGGTCATCAATGCGGCCAAAAAAGAGCGCACCGGGCAGGAATTGTCTGTGAAGCAGTTGGAACGGGCCAAAAAATCTCTGGAAGCGCGGCTGGAAAAACTGATGGACGCCCCCAAAGACGACGTAGTGACCTTTGAAGATCTGGGCGTCGATTCACTCATGGTGGACGAAGCGCATCAGTTCAAGAATCTGGCCGTGCAGACAAAGATGCAAAATGTGGCGGGGATTACAACCACAGAGAGCCAGAAGGCCACAGACCTGCTCATGAAGTGCCAGTACCTGGACGAGATCACCGGCAGCAAAGGCGTTGTGTTCTGCACCGGCACGCCGATCAGTAACTCGGCTGCGGAACTGTACACCATGATGCGCTATATACAGGCAGGGACCCTGCGCGAGCATGGGCTGTACGCCTTCGACGCATGGGCGGCCAACTTTGGCGAAACGGTCAGCGCTATGGAACTGGCCCCCGAAGGGACCGGCTACCGCATGAAAACGCGATTTGCCAGGTTCAACAACCTGCCGGAACTCATCAGCATGTGGAAGCTGGCTGCGGATGTACAGACAGCCGACATGCTGAAGCTGGAGGTGCCGGATCTGGAAGGCGGCAAGCCGACAGTCATCATGTGCCCGCCCACAGAGCTGCAGAAGCAGACCATCCAGGCGCTGGGCGAACGGGCCGAGGCGGTGCGCGCGGGCAGCGTGGACCCTCATGCGGACAATATGCTCAAGATCACGACGGACGGCAGAAAGCTGGCGCTTGACCAGCGGCTGCTCAATCCGACCCTGCCGGACGATCCCGGCAGCAAGGCCAACGCCTGTGCGGATAAGGTCTACGAAATCTGGGCACAGACGCGGGAACAGCGGTCCACACAGCTGATATTTTCCGACCTGGCCACGCCGGGGACCGGCGCGTGGAATGTGTACGACGACATCCGGGACAAGCTGATTGCAAGGGGCGTCCCGAAAGATGAGATCGCCTATATCCACGACGCGAACACCGACGCGAAAAAGGCGGCGCTGTTCGCCCGTGTGCGCGCCGGCAAAGTGCGCGTGCTGCTGGGCAGTACACAAAAAATGGGAGCCGGGACCAACGTGCAGAAAAAGCTGATTGCGCTGCACCATCTCGACGTGCCATGGCGGCCCGCCG
>UMCX01038384.1_pt1 | contig 35392 bp, 54 predicted proteins | sample 1964341 | NCBI WGS metagenome assembly UMCX01 (sample SAMEA4835979, study PRJEB28245) | human gut metagenome | biome: gut microbiome; material: fecal sample | place: Denmark | collected 2008
TCCTTACTGAATTCTGCTCTCTTCTTTAAAATTTTCTGGTACAAATCAGGGTATTCACTTTTTAAATCACAAAAAGGATCTATAAGCTCCGCGGTATGAATCACTGTTTGTTTGTGTGTCCTTGCATATGATATTTGTGTCAACTTTGTATTAGGATAATTTAAGGGATCAATTTTTACATCATAATATGAATCAATATTTTCACTATGAGAAACCTTAGATATAGGAATAACGACATAATCCTCATTATCAGCTTTTGCAAGTACTAAAGCAGGTCTGCTTTTGTTTTTCATTTTATGGCTTTTAAAGTCATAGAAAGGAGTAATAGCTTTACAAATCTTTCCGATCATATGTTATCCCCCCTATTCTACAGTGTCCAGATCTTCAAATTCATCATAATACATATCCCATACATGGTCATATGGGCGTACTTTTTCAGAATCTTTTTGTATATCTGCAAGCTGAATAATATTGCTTCTGTTCTCATCATCCTTCAAACCTGCCCTGGAATTAAGCCATGAAATCTCCCGATGTAACAAATCACTTAGTTTCCATGATGCCAATGCTCCATATTCAAGTAATACATTATTTACAATATATTTAATATCATCAGAAATATTCTTTGTTTCGACAAGAAATTCGCCTTGCTCATAATCTTGTCTTACTTCTCTTGATACAGGACCATATTTCCATCCTTCAAAATCACCCTCAAAAGCTGGTTTTCCTAAAATTGCAAATGATTCTCTTTGAGTAAAATAAAGGAGTTTATGGAGTTTCATTTCGTCCAGAGTCTCATGTGTCATTTCTTTATATTTTGCAACAATATAAGCAGCCACATCAATAATTTTATCCATACAGACTCTCCTTTCATAGCTTCTGGGACAGAGTGTCTTATAAACTCCCAGATTCGAGTCTCATAATTATCTATTTTTTCTAGATCATCAAGCATGTGTTCAACTTCTTCTACATCTTTTCTTGATACCTCCTCCTAGAACTCATTCTCTGCATAATCATTCTTCCCTGAATCTAGGCCTACTTCCTGAATATCTTAATTTTTTGATAACATTGTAGTTTTCAAACAAAACTAGAACATACTACACATTAAAAAAATAATGTGCCAGTTTTATCTGGCACCTTTCCCGATAGACTCCTATGTTTGCTGCTGTAATATTGACTGCACCTCTACGTTATCTTTAAATCCACTTAGTTAAATATCATCTTCTGTCCCACGTATTTCTGCAATCGCATATTAACATCTTTCGTATAATGTCCTATGACAGGATCTGAATCAATTACAACACTCTGAATAACATTTCCATCATCAAATCGTATACTCCCAACTGTTGTACCAAAGACTCTAATTACAAGACATTTCATTTGCAAACAATAACCATTCGCAAGCACATAATGTCTGAAACCACCAGTGTATCCTGTAATGATTGCAGCATCCAATTCTTCCGTAAGGTTTGAATAGTACTCACACATTGCATCATACTCTGTATTTTCATGCTTATTGATAAATAATACTTCCATACACTCACTCCTTTACATCCGCATAGTACGTATCAAATACAATACTGGCATTCATCAACTTATCTTCCAGATAATTGTCGTAGCACCAACCGTCCCCATCTTCCCAAAAACTGTCCCAAACTTTCTCTAATACATCTCTTGCCTTCTCTTCATCATCTTTATTTACAACAAACACACAATCTATCCAGTCATTTAGTTGTGATTGCACTCTGATCACACTTTCTTTTAATACTTTCACACCAGTGCCCATTCCACCTGCTCCTTCTATAATTTCAAGTCATGAATCACTAATGAATAATCAAGGAAAATCTTTGACCATTCAAAAAAATATTCATCACAGATGCGCAACTGTTCATCTCTAGGAAGATTAAGCAATGTATTTCTCATCACATGATACTCATGCACTTCATCTGTACAATCCAATGCAACAGTTGATAAAAAATATCGTAGTTGCTCTTCGCTTAAATCAGCAAAATTAATCTTCCCACCACGAACATCACTCAATAACGATTCTGCATTTATCATATGAAACATTCTACTGTATTAACCTCCCTAACTCCTTTTGATCATCAACATGACTTTGTCTATTACTCTTCTATCAGGCTCTCCGCAAATATCACCGAATTCATCCATGTATGCTCCGGTATGTAAATCTAGATTACCTCTTCCGAAATTTGTATCAAAGTATAATCTACCATTATCATCCTCATAGCATGGGTAATCTACTCCACTTCCTCCGATACCTACATATTTTACTTCCATACTCATATTCCTCAATTAAAGCTTTTAACAGGTGCGCATACTTTACTATCAGTCTCATGCTTTGTGTTATCTGATATGTATTTAATATACTGATCATCTGTTTCCTCAAATTCATTAATGAATTTCAATAACTCTTCAGTAGTCACTGTGCTGAATTCACCACAACTATATCCTGAATCAAATACACTGTCACCACCATCATAATGATCACTAAAACTTCCACATACTGGACAGTATACAAAATCTGCCGTAGTTCCATGAGTTGCTTCCCATCTTCCATCTGAAATTCTAATATACTCTGTCCAGAATCCATAGCATCCGCCATTATTACACTTTTCACTATCATACTCAGAGTAATCCAAAAACTTTACTTCACACATGTTATACTTGTTATGTAGTGTGCAGTTCTATAAATTATAAGAAGAGAGTTTCACACCAACTCTCTTCTTAAGCACTACTTACTTCATCCTTTAACAACATTACCTTTCAAGTCCTAAGACTGCCTCTCCTTCTACGCTCCCTTTCTTGCTTAAATTGTCTTAACTAACTCAGAAATTTTTCTATTACAAAACCGTGTAATCAAGTGATCCAGCTCTCGCCGCAACTTAATCAGATCAGTTTCACATGTGCATTTTTCGATTCTATCGAGAACCTCCTCTATTTCCCTTCTTCGTTCACGCATATTATCCACCAATTATTTCCCCTTTCCACTATCGTATACTTTTATTCCACTTTTCTTCATATTCTTTACTTTTATCAGTATTCATTTCCAGGACTTCAATATCATTTTCCCAGAGAATACCAACAAATCTAATAGACATTTTTAATGGAATTTCCATATCCATCATAGTCTGTAAATGCTGCCACTCATCCCAAGTTAGTAAGCTGTCTACTCCGGATTTTGCAATCTCAAGTAACTGACCTTCTCTGTATTCAAAGAATTCCTCATCTACCAAATGCTTTGCTCCAACTGAAGTCAACCACTTATTTATGACTTTCTGATCTTCACTACTGTACTTCATCACCATCTACCCCACTACTTGTTAAAATCATCATCTACTATATTATCAATTGCAGGTATACCAACAATAATACCATAAATAACTGCTAATAACAGTCCACAAATTCCTGGAAAAATCAACACCCACTTACATGTATCAATACCAATACCAAGTAATACTGCACTTAACATAACAATTAATGCAAACACAACAAACTTTTTCATACGCTACCTCGCTTCCTCCGGTATCTAACCATCAATAAACCTATTTATATTATCTTTTGTTATTACATAATTCCAAAACTCATAATTTTCTGACGAACTTGTTTTACTGTCTGCTTCCTGATAAGCTTTTTTTGCTTTCTCAAAATCATCTATCGTTTCAAATATCCCAACTAATCCAAGATTAAGATCACATTCATACCATTTACCAGATATACCCAATACCAGACTAGAATTTGTTTCATTTAGCAGATCTGAAACTTCTACTGTTTCCTGTCCTACGATCTTTTCTAATGCTTTTATCGCCTCATTCAATTCCAATCTACCAACTTGAATACATGACGAATTACGAAGAGCTTCCCGTTTTGCGCTTCGTAATTTTTGCAACGCTTTCTTCTTATCCATATTAACACCTGCCATTAATTAAATAACGGAATACATTTTCCCATCAATTCTGAATTGTAACATCCGTAGTCTCCATTACTATCATCAATAGACGATTCTGCGTGCTTATCACAAAATCCCGCAACGACTTTTTTATCTACATAATTGCCTAAAGCCATCTTATCTTTAGCAATCACATAACCGTGCCACATCTCAGCAGGTTTACCACAAACAACACATCTTTCCGTTTTTAAATATCGCATTTCTTCTCCCTTTCCATATCTTATTCCAGTTTAAAGCTTCTGTAATAGCACTCTTTCGGATCAAAAAACAGAACTTCTTCGGAGTCTTTGTAAAAGATTACTCTATTTCCATCTGTCAGCATACTATCAGCAGTACTTACACGGATTCTCTTATTAGTTGCCTTCTCAAATATCTCTATTCTTCTGTATTCATTCCACACTACCACTTTACCACCTTCTTTCTCGCCAAATGCTGTTAATTTCTTGATTTCATTCCTTGTTATACGATGCGTTTCCCAAAATTCTTTTTCCTGTTCATCATAATATGGAACATTATTAAAATTTTCATCTTTAGTAGATTTTCGTAAATAGAGCACATTGCGTAACTCAAACCACAACATCATAGCATCTCTCTATGCATCGCTATAATCCGTTGTAAGGTGATTAGAAATGAAAATCATAACAAAAATTCAACTCTGCTATGATTTTCATTTATTCTTTATTTAAAATGCAGAAATTCCTTTTAAAGAACCTGTCTTACTATCTTTATTATCCGGACAGTCATAATCCACCTTAATTCCAGTACACTCTTCAAAAATATCTGAATCAAAGTTTGGTATTGATTTAATAATATCCTTATCGCTGTCTGATAAGTTATTCCACCACTCCTGACTGGATTCTGCTTCATCAAGCACTTTCAGGTAACCGCCTGTTGTTTCATGTGTCTGATGCTCTGCCTTTTCTTCATCCGTCATATCTGCTGAAAAAATCCACCTAACAGTACTCTTTGGCATCTGCTTCAGTAAATATCTTGCATTCGAATCCATCCATTCACGATAAGTCATATCTGATGGTTTATCGAACAACATGATTTTCTGTTCAACAGTATTGAAACAACCAGTATTGAAAGATGACTTGTTCCAGTCCCCAGTGTTCCAGTCCCCTGTGTTGCAGTCCCCAGTGTTACAGTTCCCAGTGTTGTAGTTACCGGTGTTGTTGTTCCCGGTGTTGCTGTTCCCAGTGTTGCGGTATCCAGTGTTGTAGTTACCGGTGTTGTTGTTCCCGGTGTTCCAGTTCCCGGTGTTGTTGTTCCCGGTGTTCCAGTCCCCTGTGTTGCAGTCCCCTGTGTTCATACCCCCAGCGTTCATGTTCCCAGCGTTGCAGTCACCGGTGTTGTAGTCCCCTGTGTTTTCGTCTCCTGTGTTTTTGTCCCCTGTGTTTTCGTCTCCTGTGTTTTTGTACCCTGTGTTTTCGTCTCCTGTGTTCAGGTTCCCGTCGTTACAGTCCCCAGTGTTTTTGTTCCCGGTGTTACTATTTTCAGTGTTGTTGTCCTTAATATCCTTAATCTCACTGTTTTTGAACGAAGACCTCTGGTCTTCGTCACTAACGTTTCCATCTTTTGTATTGTTGTTTTCAGTATCCACTTCGTCTCTGAATGGAAACCTATGATCTTCATTCCATATACTCTTATTATTTTCCATTTCTTATTCCTCCTGTATTTTCATTCAATTTAAACTACCACCTTTACTATCAGTACTCTACTTCGGCATTATTCTACAGGCTATTTAAACCTACAATAAATGCTGTAATAATTAATGTTAATTCCTGTACGACAAAAGTGCTTTGTCGACACCTACCCGTACTCAAGTGCCACTACTGCAACCAACGCCATAACAATTCTACCAATCAACTTGGATTTTTCCCTTTTATAATTAAGTTCATTTACTCAATTGCATATTTTGGACCCTCCTTTGCTTATTTATTACATTTTTATAGCAACCAAACAGTAGCTGTTAGGTTCTAAATTTTATGATATGACTTTATGCTATCCCTAAACTCTTTGATATTCCTTTAAAAAAATCCCGTTTTGATCACCTATTTACATAACTGTCTGTACCACTAACAGAATCTAAGCTCAAACAACTAATGAACCGATATTTTTGACTTGTTAAATTTGTATCTGCAAATAGATCGATTATTGTGTTCCACACCTCTATCGTCTTTTTACACAATTCATCATCCATGAAATCTGTCCTAAATCCTACATTATCTAGTACAAAGTAATTATTTGCTCTGCCGTATGACAAAAATGTATTCTTGTCAAAATTGTTACCTTGCATCCAACCATCTTCATGTAATATTACATCCACTGCTTCTTGTAAACTAAAATCGTACTGCATCGTTTATCCTATCTTCCTATCTGAAATATCTCCCTATTGAGAAATCTTGGCATTTTTACAGCATTCCAACTAACAAAAAGTGGGTTGCCTTTTATGACAACCCACTATCCAGCTTATTAAAAACCACTGGCACGTTTTACACTTTGCTGCTTTCTGTATACATCAATATATTGCTTTTTTGACCATCCATCCTCAAAATTACCTACACCTACTACGGAATCATAGCACAGCACGCCTATAAATCTGTACTTCTGCCCAACTAAGTATTTATCGATGGTAATATCACTTATTGAGCCCCAGACTGCCAGTGTACTATCACTTAACTTTGGATCTACATGGTCTTCTGCATTTACAGCATTTAATACAAAACAATCCTCTTTTTTATCATAAGCTATATAGGTATTTTTTCCAAACCGTTCACCTTGAACCCAACCTTCTTCATTGTAGAGTACCTTCATAGCTTCCTCAAATGTGAAGTTATATAGCATAAACTACGCTCCTATCTGACAAACTATTCCTAAACTACTTGGACTAAAATAAAAGGCTGTACACTTATTGTTGTGTACAGTCTTCCACTATTCTTACTCTCGCGTAATATTGTATTTATCAAAATACAATTAATTGTCTTTGATTCATTGTATATTTTTTCTTTTTGTACACTCATGATTTAGAAGTATTCCACCTAATGTGTCTTTTCTCTGAAAGACATTCAATCTGTGCAACTTTATTCGGGCTATCTTTCATTATTTTACTCTTCCAAACCTACAATCTCATACAGATCTGCAACACACGAACTTAACATCTTTTTTAATTCATTCACCTCTACTACATGGTCTCTTCTTTCACTACTTGTTAGTAAACCAATAGCCATAATTTCACTGTGCATCATACCCAGATAACCTCTTACTAATCTTGACAGCTTCCATCTCAATTTCCATTTCATTAATACATACTTGATTTGACTTCTCATATCACTTACCTCCATCTTGTACCAAAACAGTCCAATCTGTGTATTCCACTGTACTTTGTTTTAAAATAAAAATAATTTCAAGTGCCAACTAAACTATTGCATACAAAAGAGGGCATGAAAAATGCCATCTTTATAAATCAAATATTAAGTTTGTAATTCCAACGAATAATCTTCGGATTTAGTTATTCTACTTTCTACCTTCTCCTCCTGACTAGTTACGTCCCAAATGATGCATCACATTTACTCAAATGCTTTTAATTCTTTCACAACATCTGCTGATCTCACACACTGTCTACTTTCCGTGTATGCTATCACGCTATTTCTTACTAACTGAATATCTTCAAATGCTATATCATTACCATCGGCAAATCTATTCACTTTAATACCCTTCAATCTACTGCACCCATTAAATAATTGATACTTCTTACTATACTCCATTGAAGCTCTACTTCCAATGCAACCAATAGTTAAATCTTCTAAACTAGAGCAATCAGCTGCGAAACAATATGCTTCTGTAACCGAATCTAAATCCAACCCATTTATATTCAGATATTTCAATCTGTCACAGGTTGAAATCGTAGCTACGATTTCTCTAGCTCCAGACAAGTCTGAGTTACTAAAATCAGCCTTTACAAGGCTTGAACAACATGCGAACATATTATTTGCAGTCTCAACACTACTTAGATCAACATCACACATGCTTACCTCTTTTAAATTTTCAAGATGAAAGCATAGACTTGCCATATTTTTAACTTTACTCATGCATGAGTTTGTCAGGTCAAGCCTTTCTAAATTGTAACATCCCCTAAACATCTCCTTTTATATCTCTATCAAACTCCACGTCATTTAAAGTCTTTATTGATCTCACAAATACCTCAAAATTGCTTATTAAAAATCGGTATCTTCTGTTTAACCAGTGCTCATGCAGAAAATCTGTTGCCAGCACGCTCCCTGCCTTGGTTTTTTCTATAGTGATATCAAATGGATCGTCACTATCTACTACTCTCATTATAGTTCCGCCATCTTTATCTCTGCTTACGTCAAATTCTAATTTTTCCAACATATTAATCCATCACTTTATGCTTGTTTCCCTTTTACACCGCTATTAACTTCCTTAGACACTTCTCTATCTCTGCTCCGGCTTCATTCACCTCTAGTATCCCTTTGAACAGCATTGTGTCTATGTTATCGAGAGTATCATACATGCTCAACTTTTTATCCATTGCTATTGTTCTGTCGTACATCACAGGCTTCTCTATCTCATTTTTGTACACGCTAAACGCTGCCCCTTCAGTACCATTGTCGAATTTTTAACTGACTCACTGCGGTACAAATGTGCTTCCAATCACACAATTATCCTCATAACAAAATCCTTTCTCTTTATCAAAATAAATATATTCATGGTTATCTAACCCATCAGAAAACAACTTAACAGTTTTACCTATTTGTAAAGTGTTAAGTCCTTCCCGCAAAGAGACCTTCATATTCATTCGTTGATATAAATTCTATAATAACCTCTAAGTGTACAATTATCTAATAGTTATACATGCTCATATTTTTCATAATTGCTTTGACTCATATTGTTTCTCCTTCCATATAAAACCTGTACTTTAATCGCATTTGCAATCAAAAATATATCTATCCAAAATCGTTACTTCGATTGAATCAGCCCATTTCTCTGAGGTTTGATATTTTTTGTTCCATAATTCAACAACTTTTCTTGCCTCTTCTGCTATTGAGGAAATACCACCAAGATAATTTTATCAGTTTTTGTGTTGTGAATAATTACTTCCCATACCATAGTAGTTTCCTCCAATCTTCCAATGAAACAAGTATTTCTAATGAAGTCTTAGTTTCATTGTTAATCATACTGCAATACTCCTTCACCTCCTCTGATTGTTTGTACTTAAGCAGTCTATTGTAAAGTGGTTTAGCGTTGAGTTCTTTTACACTACAGAAAAGAGGATTGCACTATTTGCACAATCCTCTTTTGTGATATTTCTTTAATCCTCAAATGCTACTGCTCTACTTAAAATACCTTGCTTGTTCTGCTTAATTATTGTTGATTCTCCCATTGTTTGATTTTCTGCGAGACTTTCTTGCATAGTTTCCCATCCCATATTAGCATTAACATCAATTTTATCTAATTCTGATACAATACGCACTAAATTTTCAAGATACTTTACTGTTTTGTCATCATCAGCTAGCACTGGAGCAAACCTTATTAAAATCTGAGTAGCAATTAATTTAATGGTAGCAAGATAGTTACACGGCTTCACAGACTCAAACATTACCTCAGGGCTAACTTCTGTAAATGTTTCGGACTTATCCGTGATTTTCAAAAATCCAACCCCATAATCAAGATTTGCAATCACTAATAAATTTGATGATGTCACATACCATAATTTTTGAAATTCAGCATCACGGATTCCAACTGAACAGTCACTGAAATCATACGAATTATTCATATTAAACATTGAGCCTATAAAGGTGTATCCAATATACTCTAATCTCTTCATAACTCTAGAGTATTCCAGAAAATCTCTAAAAGCACACATTGTATTGTGAAGTAACATCCGTACTCTGTCATGCATATCAGGTAACAGCGTCATTTTATCTAACTCGTTAACTTTACAATACCTAAGTTTCGATATACCTGAGATTTCCTGAAATAGAAATCCATCATTATCCGTAGCGATCACATATCCAATAGAACTAGTATTATTCTCTATATAAAAATCATACTGATTTAATTTGATGGCTGGTGTGACTATATTATCAGAATAGGCATCACCAAGTACTTTGCGTAATTCAGGGTAATCTGACAATACCCTATCTAGTTTATATTTCTTATTCGTTATATTATCATATGAGTAATATAAAACATTATTAAATGCGTCTAGTACAGACGAAAATTCCTCAGAATCTGGATGAATAATGGCCTCATAAAATTCAAACATAAAATTACTGTACGTAGTGTACAAAGTTACAATTTTAGATCCTGTGTTAACCCGTTCAATTTCATAGACACTGAACATATCCTTTGAGCAAACACGAATCAGTCTACTTCCATTTGCCCAATAGACATGAACACCACTGTTTATAAAAACATCTGTCAAAACCTGCATAACTTGCTTATATCCAGCTTTAGTTAAGCTGTCTGCAATTGTTGAACAACGAACAAATATATCTTCCATATTAATTTTCCTCCTATCATTATTGCATACTGCAACTTCTTTTTCTTCAACTAAAAAGATGATGGAAATCAATCCATCATCTTTTCTGTATCGTTTTATAATCCAAACTCTTTATTGAGAATAAAATAAACTAAATCATTGTGCCTGTTATTTTTTATCGGCAACACATTCAGTTTGTTGATTCTATCTATGTCTTCTGTTCTGTCTTTGGCCCAACCCATATTTTCTTGTCCACTCTCTTCCCTTTCTATCTGAAAATCCTTCTACAATCTTTCACACTTCGTATTAAATTGTAGACCATTTAAATTCAATAAATCCTGTTACCTCCCATCCTAAATACTTTACACCAGTAGAACCAGAAGTCTGCATAATTTTTAAAGCTTCTTCAGTATCACAAAAAATGATAGCTTTCTTTCACATCATATTGCTCTATGCATGTAAATACAATGTCTTTCAGTGCAAACTCACTAGGATACCAATTACTCAGAAAGCCATTTGGTTCACTAACCAAATGAAAGTATGTCATAATAATTCTCCATAAATTACTGCTATGAACTAAAAAGCATTCAGTTTCTGCAATCCTTCACTTGAAAAACGACTCAATAATATATCGGCTTTCATATTGATAGTATTGTAAAGCTGCTGTATACGCTCATCCGACATTGCCGGATCTTGACAATATACATTATAAAACTCTTCAAAAGTCGGTAATGCTTCACAATCGAATAAATCGTATTTCACATACTTTAATAGATGGTATTCTTTTTTCACAAATGATGTTACTTCAATCTTCAACATTTCTTTTTTAGTTGATGGTATTAACCGTGTATTCCAAAACAATGAATTACCGCAATCGTATATTGGCGCAAACCGTTTAAACTGTAATGTATCGGAATCACGAATAATTCCGATATTATTAAGGTGTCGATCAGTGTTAGAGATAACATAATCCAATTCAATCTGGTAACTCAAAAACTGTTCAACATACTTCTGATTCAAACCATACTTAACACACGCGTCTACACAAGTTTGATATAACGACTCATATCCTGGATTTTTAACACTACAATATACATCAGCGAGAGGAATAAGCTCTTCCTCATCTGACACTATAAAATTGTCGGACTTGCAAATAATTGCATCACTGCCATCAAAAGATGTGTGAAATAGCTTATACTCAACGTATGGGAACCTCCTTAATTGTTTGGAGTTTACCAAAGAAGCAAAATTCTCATTTAAACTTTGTTGCCAGCTGCTACCATAATTCCCCTTTAAAAGCACTCTTGTCCCAGTGGAATCTACTATCCACTTTTTCTGTAATTCACCTTGTAGTGAGGAATTTGGTGAAAATCTGGTATGTGTAATCTGTTTAGCATCCGCATCAGTCACATCGTATAATGCATCACTGAAATCATTGACATACATATTTACATCAGACCAATTTACATCCAACGTTACTGGCTTGAACCAATAGCAGTCAGTCAAGGATAATCCCAAATTCTGCAAAAGTAAGCTACTAGTGCTTGGTAATTTCAATTTGGCAAGCGTTTTGTTTATGCCATGACGAACTTTTGAAATTGCTCTTGACGTTATCCAATCCTGTAAAAAATGAACATCCTTTTGTGCTGGCAATGGTAATAACTCTTTCACATAGTAATGACTTCTATTTTCTATAATACCATCAGGTGACATATCCAACAGACAGACAGCATCATCTTTATGCATAAGAAAGTATAACATTTAAACACCCCACATCTTATTCTCTAATTCTTTCATTTTTTCTTGACGTTTACGTTGCTCTAAACGTCGATGAACAGACATGTCAATAAAATCCTGTGTAAACTGATCTTTCACACTATCCGGAACTTTCACTTTTATTGCAAGATTTTTTCCATTATGCCGTACAATCACTTCGTATTCATTCCCCACTTTGTGAATTTTATGTTTTCTTGCCATAAAAATACTCCTCACTGCCTCATTTCATCCTTATACATAACTTAGTTCTGCTTTTACAATCTAAATTCTTTAAAGTTTTTCGGTAATTCATTAAATTCCTGTAAGAGCACGTGATCCTCAAAACACATACTCACTATCAATAACAAGACAACTGTACATCACAACTCTTACTATTTCTCCTTTCATAGTAGTAGCACTGATCCAGGTGCCCTTGAATACTTTTCATAGTAACCATTAAACTTTGCAACTATACAAGACTCTTCATAATTCCCAATCTTATTATTGATGTTGACGAAACCATTTCTTACATAGTACTTAACGAGGGCATCCACTGGATCAGATATCAATCCTGCCTGGAACAAGTCATAGTCGCAAGCTAGCAGGCATCCAGCCTCCCCTAGGATTATAGAGTCTGGGAATACTTTACATAGCCTATCGAGAAGTTTAGAACCCTCACCTTTGGCTGAGCTACATAGAGTGTTTATCACAACGAATGATTTGAAATATAAAGAAGCTTCTAACACGTAAGATTGATACTTTCTTTCAGTGGTTGGTTTCTCAAATCTGTATACAGTGTATGTTAGTTTTGCTGTATGGTATCTATTTACTAACTCATCTTTAATACTAGCAGTAATTGGCAAATCAGTATTAAGCAACCATTGCTGCAACAAGCTTGACCAACTACCACTTCGTAGTAGTATCTCAGTTATTCTATATCCTTGTACACACTGATCATGTGTACTAAGATAATTTACAAATGACTCAGCTAAATCCATATCAAGATCAGGCTCTAAATTGAGCATACTCTTGATGCATAAATCTAATGAATGTTTTCTTATATCAGTTATTTCACTCATAGGTAATCTCCTTTACATCTTAACCTGCTTCTGTATATAAAGTATCCAAAGCTACATAATCAAACGCTACGTGTTATTCTATTTTTAAGTATACCCTTTCCACTCTTAAATGTAAACATTCAGCTTACTGTAGTTCACAACTATGCTATTGATGGACTCTCATCTTTAAATAGCTCCAATTGTATTCAGTACTGTGTATGCTACAAAAGCTCCGATCACTCCGAATATAATTCAAAATTCTAAACTGGCTTCCGCTGCATCATTACTATCTGCTGCTATTACGAACCATACAATGAATGCAACTATAGCAACAAAGATTACAATACCAATATTATCATTCCTTTCTAATAAAATAAGGTGCCTTAATAGCACCTTATCCTTCTCTCTTATTCATTTGCCCACCGTGCAACATTGCAAGTCTCACTCGCTCGACATGCTTTGATTCTTCATTGTAAAAAATTGCTCTTCTCTGAACTGTCCGAAAGTATATCTTTAAATCTTCTGGAAAGTAATCCGTAAACCCTATATTCAACCCAAGCGGTTTAATCACAACGTACGCATCCAACTGATCTGTAAAAATTTCTAACAAACTACATGGCACATTTCTACTCTTTAGAAACTGATCAAGGAAATCACAAATAGCAAATGTCTGCTCTGCTATACTTGCGTATATTGCTAAATCCAAATCAGAATTTTCATGGTCGTAATCATCTCTTATAAAACTCCCAAAAATGAAAATATTATAAGAATCTGTATTCGGAAATTCTTTCGTCACAGCATCTTTTAATTCATCTAGAAAATCAAGTCTCTGCTCCCAGGTATAAAACTTCATTACTTGCGTATTTTTACCTCCAATAGATTCTTTTCTTGTAATTCTTGGTTAATGAACTGCGCAAGTTCAAGTATGCACTGATTATAATTAACTAAAGCACTGTATAACTCATCGTTGAGAAAATCATAACTCAAGTAATCATGTATTAAATCATTGCGTCTGATTAAAAACTCCACCCAAGATCTTGTATTGTTATCCAAACTATATTGTGATAAAAATGCTCTAATTAATCCCCTGAGCGTTCCCGATGGTGTTTCACAGAGTACTATTGCACAGTCCATAAATGTTTGAACGTAATTATTAAGATTATCTCTTATTGCTGAAAAGACTATGTGAGCATACCTTGAATTCTTATCTGCACTCTCGTATTCATTGTAGTTCTGTATCAATTCTCTTGCGTAATAAATCATATTTGTTACAGCATTGTATGCAGTGTATCTTCTAGCATCTTTCGAGTCATCACTGTTACTAAAAGCATCTGATTTACGTAAATCACTTAAATTCATACTAAGTATCTCCTTTCTCATTTTATCACACTTATACACTATCTTGCAAATTTGTTGTAGTAATACCCATATACACTTCCGTTGAAACTATTCTCCAATTCCTTGTAATGCAACTTAAATCGCTCTGGGTATAGAAATGCTGTAACATCATTAAAATCTGTGTAATCATTCTTTGCATTCTTCCAACATTTTGCGCACTTAATGACTCTTGGCAATGTCAGTATAATAACAATCACAGATACCATTACAAACAGAAACGTTGCTATACCACAGCCAAGATACACACATGTGTAAATTATTGATGTCATACTACTAAGTAACTGTATAATCAAATATCGTATTGAGGAATATAGTCCTGCACCTGCTGCTTTCTGTATTTGATCATTTGTCAAAGTTTGGAAATCATCTGACACAAGAGTAATGCCATTCCTATAGAAAGCGTCGCATGCTTTCTTATCTGTATAAACTATTTTAACACCATTTTTATTCTTTACAGGCTTCTTCTTACTTTGTGGTAAAAGCACCAATGTTTCAAATCCAAAACTTTGCAACGCCTTCGCATGACGCAGTTCATGCAATTCAGTCCCAATACTATTTTGAGTAATAAATAGCACAACTTGTATCAAAAGGACAACACAAAATATCGCACCCATATAACAAATACTCCTTTCAGAAAATTCTAGATACATTTGTATTGTATTCCTGAAAAGAGTTAAAATCAATGGGTATTGTTTATTGTTGTCCGGTTCTTCTTAAAATGCTGTTGACTTCTTAATTTCAGGATCCTCTGCGTACTGTTCCATACTCATTAAAGAAGCCTGACTTGATTCTTCCTCATGACTAATTAACCACCTCATAAGGTCGTCACATTTATTCAGTGATTTGTTTAAACATATTCCCATTTTCTCCTTGTATTCATTCCAGTATCCCCATGCTACTTCTTCCTTAGTGTTGCCATAAGTATTCCGGCATTCTCTAGGAATGTGAGAATATATCTCGTCTAATGCTTCATCATAAGACATATTCTTTTGATAGGCATACACTCCTATCTGCTGATCCTGATATGAACAATCTCCAAGCTGTAACACCGCAGCTATGTCCACTTCAGTCATACCCATAATCTTCCAAACTTTGATAGTGTAGTCTGGGTATTTCACAATTCTTCTTACATGAAATTCTAATATAGGCAGCCTTTGTGTTACATCATGCAAATAATTATCGCGATCTATATCGGATATTGAAGCATACTCCTTGGATATAGCATTTACAGCCTCTGACCAATGTGAATAAATCATCAGAGGTAAACTAACTGATGATCCTTTTTCACTAATACGATTTGCGCAATACTTCCATAAGCACATTGGAGTTAACATATGTGTTTTACAGAATGTTACCATCAATCTCTGTATATTGTTAGTACATTCCTCCTGTCCGAAATATGCGTGCACAAATCTCCTGCCAGTGTGCTCTGCATCCGACTCTACCAGAGTTAGCACGTCTACATCTTCATGGAACTGAAGATAAGTCCTTAAAAACAAGTCAACTACTGATTCCTTATCTGTGACAACGTTAGACAAGTGCTGATAAATAGAATCTGTTAAAGCTTCTTCGTCAATGTCTAATTTCCGAGAAAGTCGCTTTATCTCAGATTCTTTTCCTGCAATCATATAGTCATCTTCACAAACATGTAAAATGTTTTTCTTATACTCTTCCCAGTCTCCTTCATAGTTGGAAAACTGATTTTCTACCTTTTTATGGTCTAACCATAAATTTCTACATAACCATTTTAAATCCCAAAGTTCTTCTTTCTCCATTCTGGATCTACACTCCTTTCTCGCAGTCTTATCAAATATTCTATATCATCTGCAGTTACTGCGTGGGCTTCTAAAATATCTAGAGCTTCTCTCACTTTACGCTGGTCTGAATAACTCCAATCATAGTCACCAACAGCGTCACAAAATCCTATGTCTATAGCTGCTGCTGACAGTATTCTTTATCAAAACCCATAGATCTGATTTCGCTGCCAGCACTACTTTTCATTTTGATTGTGCCGCCTACTCTAATCGTTAATCACTCCAGTTTAATTTAAATCGTTAATTGTATGCACACAAACATTTGTTTTTGTAATCACAGTATTCTTCCTGCAGTTCTTGTTTTTTCTTCAGTTTTGTCTATTACAGTTCAGTCTAAACTACTTTTAATCTTCATCAACAGCTGGGAAGCCTGCTGCTATTTTAAGATCATTTCCCTTGTCAGTTGTAAATATTTCACTGTGCAGATAATCGCATATACTAAGGCTGCTGAGAATCACATCAACATCAGGATCATCATATTCGATCACTATAGATGTATGATCCTCTCCCTTATGAAATCGTGATGCATCCTTATGACTATAGGTAGCGCCTAACTTGTCTATGAGTTTCTTTACAGCATCGCACCACTCCTCTGTTACATAATTCGGTATTGTAATCTGACGTTTGTATTTAGTCTTTGCAGAAGTAATTGGCTGCACTCCAGGATCGCTGTTCAATCTAGACAATTTGTACCAACCATCAGTTCCACATTTCGTACCGTTTACAGTATCGAAATCAAGGAGCGCGCAATCCTCCTTTACGTCAGCTACAAGGCACGTTGCACCGTTATAGTTAAGATACACATTCGGTGCGATTCCTTTATCTACAGGTGCTTCTTTCTTACTAAATAATGACATAGCTTTATCCTCCTTATTTTAAACTTATCCAGCGTTCCCCCAATAGGTTACAGCATCCTTAGGTATCACCGGTTTTCGACATGATGGTGTGCACATGCACACATCCACTCGTGTTTAGTATTAAATGTTTATTTTATATCTGTTTTTGATTACATTATCTACATGTCCCCAAAAAACTTATTAGTACATTTCCATCTCGTAAAGGTTGATGGAAAGTATACAGGAATTGAGTATACTGTACTTATATACGTTCTCTGTAAAGATATGATAAATCCAATCACGCTTATTCAAGGATAATCAAAAATACAAAGTGCGCAGGAAAAATACAAAACTAATGCCTCCGTGCCTGCTATAAATGTATCAAAACGCAATTTTGCTAAACCATTATTTTCCATATTACATCCTCCTTATAAAACACGATGGCTGTAGAAGCGTGCTACCCAATCTCGATTCGCTCACACACGATGGCACCACCATCACCCTGTTTGTCTACATGCTGTTAAATCCGACTTTAGAACTTCATATGATACACATAAGATAACTCATTTTCATTCTTACTCCAGTGCGTACCATATTCTGAGAATTTCATCGCAACATTTCCTGTAAAGAATTTTACGATGGCATAATCCTCATGTATCTCTTCTACCCATCCAATCTGAGGTGCCACTCCACCACCATCATGTGGGTCAAGTAATCTCCAAACAACATCTCCAATCTTCACGTTACAATTACTAGACATATTTTATACCTCTCTTTCTCCTTATAAAACATGAGAACTGTAGAAGCGTGCTACCCAATCTATCCACCCTCTGCACTTTCACCATGCATGCCCCTATATGCATGAGACTACTACAGCCCTAATTCAGCTAGTGGGATTAGAACCCACCACATACATCACTTGACCAAAGTGAACTGGCATTCTATGAGGTGCCACCATTATCATCCTGGAATAGCTGAACAAGTCTGTGTTACATTGATATTAACATGTCGTCTACCTCTCAAATGAGAGGAGTGGACCATGTAGGACTCGAACCTACGACCGACCGGTTATGAGCCGGTTGCTCTAACCAACTGAGCTAATGGTCCGAAGCTCACTACTCATTCAGCATAAGTTGAGCACTCCTTTACGATTGTTTTACTACTAGTACACTTCTGACAGTTTGTACAAGACAACTCTTCGGAGAAAGCCTACTATTAAAGCATCACATTGAAAAATGCTTCATTCCCATGCTCAACCAAATGTCAAAATGCTGTAGCCTTTAACAATTTACTGTCTTTATTGCTGCTTACTTCTTTGGTAACATCATCTGCAATTTCATCGTTTATACTATTATTCTTCTCATTATTATCATTCTCATCATCATCATTGTCATTATCTAACATTCTTGATGCTAAATTCTTATGTGCATCCCAATATGTGCGTACGCTTTCCCTTGGTGTCATATCCACATCTTTTTCTGCTTCTGAAAGTTCCTGATACATCTTCTGGACAAATTCTTTCTCTGTCAATTCAGCATCTTTTGCAGCCTTCTTCATTTCTTCTTTCCTAATTAACTCTTTGGATACTTTTTTATATTCGTTCCAATACGCATGTACTGTCTTTTTTACTGAAGAATTAACATTCTTTCTATCATCAGGAATCTCATCGTATACTTTTATATAAAATTGATCTACAGACAGTCCACATTCAGCTGCCGCTTCAGTTATTTCATCTACTATAGTATGTCGTGATATTTTCTCAGTAATATCAAAATTCTTGTAATTACCACGCACTTTATCACCAACCATCACATCGGCATTATAATCTAAGAAGTACCGGCGCTCTATATCATCTTCATATTGCACTTTAACAAAGGTTTCATCACTATAATACATTGCTTGCATATCCGGGACTTTTCTATGTTTAACAACTGTAACAACGCCGTTTTTCATCACTTTTCTTTCTTTAATCTTTTCAAACATACCTACGACCTCACTTATATCATTTCTATATGACTATCTTTAATACCAAGCACTTCTATACAATTATTAAACTGTTTGTTGTAATTGGTATTATCTGTACTAAACTTTAGATTTACAAATCTGTCATCTTCTCTTGTTAACTGAGTTGATGATGGATACATAAAAATCTTCTCAGCATCTGAAAATAACATTACGTATATTTCTGAACAAACAATCTGTGGTAATTCTTTATATCCTAATTTCTTCCAATCAATATGGTCTCTGGGATGTCTTTTCACCCACACTGACTTTGGGATATTTTTGGTAATTTTATTTTCAAGCTCAGCATTATTTAAATCAAAAGCTTCGCCTATCGGTGACGTAAACAGAACTCTTTCAATCTCTATATCTTTGATTTTCTCCACATTGTCTGAAATAATTGGTACAATGGACATTACATCTATGTCAATTTTTTGTTTAGGTACATCATTGTTTGTCGGCAACGAGTTTACAGTCACAAATTGTTTACTACTTTTCTTAATTAAAATTTTGTTAAGCGCTGAATACTGAGTATTCTGATCAAACAGCGAAACACCCTCCTGCAGTAACATACACCTATCAAACTTTGACTTAAATATACACTGTATCAATTCATCCTTAACATCACTACTTACCCAAATGTTAACAAACTGTACCCCATCTAAATCCGTTATATTGATATACTTCGTAAATATTCCCAATCTACAACATTTTTCTATAATATCTCGATCTTCTTTATGATCAGCATATGTAGTGTCTAATGTCACTGCTGTATTATCACTACATAATTGCTGCTTGCGTATAGTCAAATATTGCATTAAAGAAAACATATTTCTGTACACAAATAGATCATCACCCATTTCTATCTCACCTCATTCCAAAAAGAGAGATCGACTATTCCACTGATAGACGACCTCTCTTAACTACTTTATGATTTTATCGTTTTAACATGTATACCTTGTGACGTCTCTATTTAAAGCTCAACACTTCTTCTTCGTTTGTTGTACAATCCGTAAGAATCACTTCCCCATCTTCGGTAAACATCATGCTATATACCTCGTTATCACCAATCGTAAGCGTGTAACCACCATTTTCCTCAACTTTATAATTTCTACCATCTGCCATCGTGCCATTTGAGAGAAATGAGTATTCGTTTCCATCTTTGTTCACCAAGGTACTCCCTGCAAGTACCTGATTGTAAATACTTGCTGTGTCTTCCTCGACCTTCGCCACTATAGTATCTATCTCTTCCTGAGTTTTCTCTTTCGCATTATCTACACTAACACCACCTAGTTTCTTTGCTACTTCTCTCTGTGCCTTAGATGATTTAATATTAGTAATAATTTTCGTGCCAACATCAAATTTCGCATAGTAGAAAACACCAATAATCACAATAGCAATTAGCCCTAATATTGTTATTATTACCTTTACTTTTTTATCTGATAATATAAATTTGCTTTCGTAAGGATTCATCTATTTACCCCCTATCCAACATTAAAAACAGGGTTGAGGAATTTATACCCAACCCTGTCTAACTTTATCTTAGCTATTTGAATCTACAGATAAAAACATTGTCTCTCATCTACCGCATTGCACCTCCCTCTTTAAGCACACTGATTCATAATTCAGCACTACACAGTTTCTCTTTTAATTACAAATAACTATACTTAACTTCACTTATATCCACTCAAAAAGGAGCTATCTGCTGATAGCTCCTTCCTCTCTACTCCTCTTTCACTTTCAAACTCTTGTAAATACTACTGTATTTTCAAACTCCCTATGAATCTTTCCAAACTTTTCTAGCCGTGCTAAAAGCGTTGTCAGCACTCTCCGATCCAACGGTCCACTTAACGACATAACTATTTTATCGCTGCTTGCTTTCTCGACCGTACTTAAAAACCTAAGTATTTCTTTCTCCAAGTTTGACATAATCTATTATCACCATCCTCTACCATTATAGTACTATTATGTTACTTCGCTGAATAAACTATGTCAAACTATTTTTTTCTCAGCTCAACCTGCTGTCTGGAAAACTTCTGAAATCTTTGATTCGTCCTTTCTTCCGATTGTACACTTACCTTCAATATCAGCACCAGAGTTCACCTGAATTGCTGCAGCGCTTACATCACCTACTATTGCTGCCGTTGCATCTACAATCACTGAACCGTCAACGGTTACATTACCATTAACGGATCCAGCAATTACAGCGCTATCAGCAACAACATTACCGACAACCACTGTCCCAATACCAATTCTTACAATGCCGCTACACTTAATATCACCACTGACTTTCGCTTTGTCTGTAAATAACTCAGTTGCTTCACAATTTCCTGTCACCTCACCAGTAATTGTAATCCCCTGACTACTTTTTAAATTACCGGTAACTGTGCCATGAACACAGATTGGCAACTCTGTTACTAAATCACCATTAATCTCTGTGTTTTTCTGAATCACTGATCCTTCCTCTGACATCATAGCAATTGGTTCTAATTTCTGATCATCTGTAAAATTTTTAAATCTCTCCATCTTCTATCTTACCTCTACCTCTCAATTATTGACTTTATTACTTTAAACTGCTTTAAACATATCAGATGTAAAGTCCCAACCCTCGCATCCTTCTTCTCCTGTCAATTTGTAAACTACACAGCCCGAACTCAGCTTTTCTTTTTTAGCTACTGTCAGAACCTTACCACAGTATTTGCGCATCCCTTTTGCAAAAGAAAGCTCACATAGTACATCATCACAAAGACCGACTTCGTAATCAGTAACAAGCTCTGCTATTGATTTTACTTTTACTTTACTACCCACTTCGTACATCTGAATCCTCCTTTAGAACCCGCTTAGCTTCTTTAAAACATCGACTGTTTTTGCTGCAGCTTTATCTTTTGCTGCCTTAACAAATTCTGACTTAACAGAATCCACTACACCGGAACTCTCAGCTCCAGAACTTGCCGTTTCAGAACTTGTTGCCATTTCTACACCACTTTCAAGCTCTTTAATTTGATTTTTCATTTTAACTCGTTTCACAATCATTACTATTAACTTGATAACAAGTATTGCTGTCAGCACTAAATAAATCACTTTCCCTATAGCACCTATAATGGAAAAAGGAAAAGCAATAACTGCTCCTATATTAAATTTAAATATGGTTATATGTTTCAAAACACTAACTATTGTACCTGATATTTTTGTAAGTACAAAACACACTATATCTGCAAAAATCAGTCCAAAATCTAATTTTATTTTATACATTCGATTCCCTTCTATTTCGACGACGATGTTGTCAAACCTACTGTAAACTTACAAGTTCCATAGTAACTTTGCTTGGCAGCTTTACCCTTTTCAACATTACAATGTATTGGCCCTACTTGCTGTAAACCTGAGTAAACCTTATTGAAAGTGTAGTTCAATGAAGCATCCCCATCTTTCTCACTACTCAGTACTGCTGTTGCTTTTTCGCTACCACCTGCTAAAGCAATTGTTGTCTTATTATCAACATTAGTTGCTTTAACTGTTGCAGTCATACCTTTTTTAGCATTTAGTGCTCTAAAACTTACGTAGATATCAGCACCAATATCATCTTTTTCAATTCCAACTACTGCAGGAACTATTGTTGAAAATTCTGTATTATCTGCTTCGTAGTAAACAGCTGTTTCGTAACTTGTACCATTCGGTTGATTATCATCTTCAAAGTATTTTGTTTGTGTGCCTGCTACTTGCTCTCCAACTGTCAATACTATTGTCTGTTCCACACAGTTTAATGTAGTCCCATTTTCTGTGTAAGCTTCTGATAGTATTGTTATATCGTATTTACCTTCCTTCAGACCTAAATCTTTGGCATTAACTGTCCAGTCTTTTCCGGCATCTATTGCCTCAGACTTCTTTAAAACTTTACCATTTTCTGAAATCGTAAAGACCATCTTCACACCCTTATTTGCAGACAAATTGGTAAGAACCATCCCCATACCCTCACTGATCTGCTGATCCGGGTATGAAATAAACTCCACGTAATCATTTTTGTAGTTACTTAAATCCGATGAACTATGACTATCGATTGCAGCCTCACTCAATCCTATAGAATCCTCTGGGTTCTTCTTCGTTATTGAGTCACCGCCAAGTACGTCATTATCTGTGTATTCCATAGATGTTTTGTCAGTGTCTGACACACCATCTTTATTATCTTTACTGCTCGTACTAGCTGCACTGTAATTTGTAATAGCCATAAGTTTCTCTAAAATTTTTGAAAAGCCATTAGACTTCTTAGCTGTACCTGTGTCGCCATTAACCTCGTCTCCACTCGCACCACGAAAATTGGATTCTTCAATCTCTGTACTGCCTACACCACTATCACTGCTCTCACCTAAGCTACTCGCTATATCACTGATTTGTGAATCTTTACTGGAGCACCCAACCACACCGCCAATTGCTGTAAAGATCATCACCGTAAGAAGCATTATATAAAGTTTATTCTTCATTGAATCACTCCTCCTTTAAATTTAATCTTCTATTTTTTGTAAAACTCCAAAACTGTCGTTCTCCCATCACCAAATGATCAGTCATCCGTAAACCTATCAGGTCTCCTGCTTCTCTCATTCTTTTTGTTGTAGCGTAATCGTATTCTGATGGCTCACAACTTCCTGATGGATGATTGTGTACTATTATAAAATCAATAGCATTTAGTAAAAGTACTGGCTGCAGTACACTCACTGGATCCACCACTGCTGAATTTGTTGTGCCTATCACCACCTCTACTATACCAAGTATTTCTCTTTTACTATCGTAAGGGAGTACCCAAATTTCCTCTTTTGCAAGTAAATTATCTTTTAGGCACTTCCTCACAAAATTTGCAACATCAATTGGTGTTTTATGCACAGTATTAACTACAGCAAGTTTTCCTGTACTCTTCAGTTTCACCAGTGAACTATCTTCTCTCTTCACTACTCTAAAAATTTCAATACTCTTCATAGTACCTCCTTAAACTAAGTTTATAGTTACTTATTCTAAGAAAATACCTGCGTATCTTTAATGTGTTCCACCTCCACTGTAATTATCTGCATCATCTGTACCAAAATCTTTCACATCATAAATTAAGAAATCTCCTGACTCTACCTCTATTACCGTTCCATTTGATGCTTTTTTCACTGCAGGTGCTAACTCTGTTTTCCACATATTACAATGCCCAGCATCGTAATGCCACTCTGTAGAGTTATTTTCATTGAGCACATCAGCATTGTAAATTAAAGAGTATTTACTGTCATTTACAGTTCTTATTGTGAAATTTACTATCAAGTATCCATCTGTTTTCCAGTTTTCCTTATTCTTGTAAAGTCTCCAGTCATTGTCTACTGCTAACTCTGCCTCCGACTTGTCAGTCACATGTAACTTTGTTGGTAAATAGTACTGCCCGTACCATCGTTGTGTACTCCTCTCTATCACACTGTCAGGAATATTCAAACCTTTACCACTTTCCATTACCATCTTATTCAAAAGTACTGATTGTAATCCGCTAAAAGTCTCATGGAGATCTCCTCTGAATATTCTTGTGTATTGATTTAACTGTATTTCACCAAAACTAAAAACTGGAGTCTTTCTGTTAGTAAATGCTTGAATATCTTTAAATCCCAGTAAATTAGCCGTCAATTCTAATCTGTCTGCTGAGATACCAAAATCGTCATTGGCAAAATTGTATTCATGCGTATTTCTTCTATCTTCAGCACTTCCAACCTTTATTGCCAATTTTTTAACACCATTTACTTCAGCATCGTAGTATAGATCTACTTTTGTTCGATTTTCCCCATTTTCATCAACCCAGTAAAATTCAGGAGTAATACTTATCAAATCAGTTGAACTATACATACTTCCAACTGTCTCAAGTTCAAATCTCGTCACAAATCCAAGCTTACTAAATCCCTCGTTACTGTACTTAGGATTATCACCATCAACGATTGGGAAGCACTTATTGCTTAGATTACCTCTCAGCTGACCATTCTGATCTGCTAATCCAGAAAAGAAGCTATAGTTTCCAAGTTCTCCGGTACTATCTCTAAAAACACCTTTCCATAGTGGATAATCTCCTATATCGGTTATTTTTAAACCGTAGACCCTTCCTACTACCGATGTTTCCAGTATTCTGTATGCTACATAGTTCCAACCTGCATCTGTGTTCTTCACTGTGCTGTTTAGCACATCACTGTTTGTGTTAGCACCGTACTCCAACATTGTTAAGCTATTCTGTTTTGTGACATTAATTGTGTACGCTCTCACTTCAATTTCTTGAAAATCACCCTCATCTACAAAACTTGGAAGCATAAAACTTGTATTGCCTATTCCTATTGTTAACCAAGTATTTGCAGGAATAGCATCGTATACTTCTTTACCGGAAGCATTCAACCTTATACGTATAACTACGAATGGAAATCTAACTCTCACAGCCTTTTCTCTACTCTGTTTCATTGTATTAAGATACCTTGCATAATTCTTTGCTCCATATCCCGGTAATCCATTAAATGAACCCAAAGCACTTGTAGCTATTGTAAATCTCTTATCCAGAACTAATGGGTACCCGACTGACGTAGTTATTGATTGATCATCATTGCTACCATCCGAAATAGCTACTGTTACCACAGCAGGTGTTAGTATCACAACATCATTTATACTAAGTCGATAACAGATTCCATTATCTACGGCTGTGTAATTTTTATCACCCTTTCTAACGTAATCAATACCATGCTGTTCAATCTTTTCATGGTCTGTCACGTATCGGACTAACCCATCCGACTCATAAATACCATTGTCTTTGACATCATCAATTTTTAAACTGGATGTGTTTATCTGTGAACCCCATGCTAACTTTGTATTATCGTTTTTACTGCTAAAGACTTTATTTACTGTATCGCCTTTCTTATTTACGATATCCATTGGAACCTTCCCTGCTGCAGGAGCGTCCACTGGTTCATCAATAATTGCACTGTAACTTACATGTTTCAGTAAATCGTAAGAGTTACCGCTTCCATCGTGAAATGTTACACCCTGATTAGTTGCAGTTATTTCACCAACTACCGATTCAGCCACATCTTTTACGGAATCAGCATCATAGCTTACTCCTGTTATGCCTTTTTCCACACCACACCAGAATATCAATGCTGCTTCACCATTTTTATCTACGTAGTTCGGAAAAGAAAATTCTGCACTTCCATTTGTTGTGATCTTCAACCCATTAACCCATTCTGCACCTGTACGAACCATCGTAACATGCTGATCATTACTTTCTGAAAGTGCATAATTCCATATCGTAGCATCTTCAGGATACCAAATAGTTGAACCTCTCAAAGAGTAGTTTGTTGCAGTTCTTTCAACTGTAGGTCGTGCCTCTCTCACCTCTCCACTGTACTTTACAACCTCATTACCATATTTATCTGTGGTTATACTCTGACTGTAAAAAGCTTTGCAGTAATCCAGTGTATAGTCTACTTTTACGGTATTCTGATTAAAATCAAGATCGACCAGGTATTTCGGCATAGAAGCACTGGTTCTCAAAAATTCTGAAGTAGGTATTGCACTACTAGCTCTGTAACTATCTGAGCTATTGTCAACATCATTTATTATCTCTCCAGTAAATCTTGCATCTCCTTTTGCATCTTTCGCAGCATTTACTGATGCAGCACTTATGGTTACTTCTGTCTCACCACTGCCATTTATATTTCCACTATCACGAAAACTTATTGTTTTCTCTGTAACGGTTGGACTGCCTTGTTTTGCACCACTTGCTGTGTACTCACTGTAAATTCCTACTACCTTTAATTCTTTTTTATCCACATTGTAAATTCTTGATGAATCTTCCGCCTTTGTAATTGTGTCTGTACCACTAGCTACCTTCGCTGCATCAAAGTTACCGTTGTAAAGTGTGATTCTCCCACCTTTCCAACCTCTTAGACTAGATGTGGAATTTTCCAACCCTTCCAGTACTGCTTCATCAAAAGTATTTTCCTTGCTGTCGCTGTATCCATAAACTAATTCAGTCAACACATAAATCTTTCCTGAGTTTTTATCCTCTCTAAAAGGAACAAAACTAAACTCGTATTCATTTGTGTATGGATCCAGCTCTTTCTCCCTGTAACCATCCTCAGAACTGTATGAAATCTTTCCAGTACTATCAATCGTTTTCAGCACACTTGCGTAGTTTATACTCTTAGCATACCTGTATATATACCAATTCCATGTTTTCTCAGACTGTCCTCTGTACATCTGATTTAACCAATTAAATTGATTACCTGATCGCTCCAACCAGGTACCATATTTAGTATCACCTTCAATTCTTGTCAGCTCCTCTTTAGCAATAGCATCTGCCAGTGTATTATGGTACTCCAATGTATGACCACCACCGTCAGCTGCACTATTTTGTCTCCCTATTGTCTCATTCCTTACTTGACTGGAAACACTTGTAAGTACTAATTCTGGCTGACCAAAGGATCTCTCTATTTTTCTTTGTATAGCAACATCTGATGTACTGTTTTCAATTACATTTCTAAAATCCCCTACCAACTGTGCTCTCTGCATCCTCTGGTAAGTCTTTTCAAAACTATCAAACCCTCCTGTAGCTTGACCATCATCTAAAGACTGGTAAGTGGCTGCCCATCTCGAATCGCCTGTATCCTTAATTTCTTTTGTAAAAATTTTCACCAACATACCGGTACCATCTTCCAGTACCAATCTTCCACCAAGTGATGAACTCGAAAGTCCTGCATATCCATTCTTTCCAAGTGCACCGTATGTAGTATCTCCGCCATTCTTTAATGCATCACAAGAAGAACCTGTCACCCACACATATCTTGTACAGTAAAGCGTCTGCTCGCCTACAGTCAGTGTTCCTCTTACATCATCTGTCGCAACTGTTGATGCACCTTCCCGAATACCATCATCGATACCATCCTGAGCGTATGCGCTGTAAGCATCCACTGAAGTTGTTCCTAACCCCAGTGTGACTTTTGTACCTCTATTGTAAATAACATCATCGTAATCAAATGTTCCGTAACTGTATCCAAGTCGCTGTAAAACTGTATCATTGCTGATCCTATCATCCGAAGTGATAAAAGAAACCGTATAGACCGTCGGCAACTCCTCATAAATTGCCACGTAAATCAGTGGACTCATTGGTGTGTTTTTAACTGCTAGACTCAGTGCTTTACTTTTCCCAGTACTATCGGTTGAATTCTTAAATGCATTATCCCTGTCATTCAAAATCCAAACTGACTGTCTGCTCTCACCATCTACTGTGTACTCTACAACCCGACCGCCCGTTGGCTCACTATCATTTGACCAACAATCTTTAGCGTCTGACAAGTAACCACTCTTACCATCTATTTTAGGTGCTTCGTAAGCGTAAGCTTCTGTTAAAACTAAATCTCTTTCTTTCCCATTTACAGAAAAATCAGACTTGTATCTTGAAAAAGAAGTATTGGAAACTCCTGTTCCGTACTGATTGGTACTATCGGACTCCTCACTAACTAAACTTAGATTTCCTTCACTATCCTTAAAGTAGCAAAGACTTATCTGTGGTGCCTGTATTGTGTAATCGAATTGTACTACCCAGTTAGTACTTTTTGTTAAGTCTAAAGTTGTAGTAATCTCAGTACCTGTAGTAACCTTCTGTATCTCGTTACCAACTGGCGATGAGGCTGTTTCACCTTCAACAGCAACTACTATTGAATCAAGTTCCCACTTATTTGATCCACCGTATGAAATGGTATTGCTACCACTCTCTTTTAGAGTGTACTGATTTCCGTAAGCTATCACCGTTTTCTTCTTTGTACACGTTGTGAAAAATTGGGCATCCTCACCAAGCACTCTATCTCTCGTAACTATTGTCACTTTTCTCCCAAACTCCGTGTACGTTGGTGTTATCTTTGTCACTAACCCTATACGAATCTTATCCCCAGCTACTACATCGTAAAAGACATTTTGGGACTTCTCCAGAACGTATCCTTCCTTCGAAAAGAGAACCTGTCGTCCATCAACATCGACCAGTGAACTATCATCTGTTAATTTGTAACTTCCCTCCGTGACCTCACTTGAAAGTGCCAAAGATCCTTTTTCATTTTTTGACTTTCCATCATTACTCAGACTACCATCAATATTGATACCTGTTAAGTAAAATCGTTCTTCTTCATCACTGAACTTCTTAAGCCCAAGCTCTCTCAGACTCTTAACAGACCCACTATTCACATAGACTTTAGCTGAGTCTAGCTCAACTCCCGTTTCTAAACGAACCTTTACTTTTTTATTGTAAAAATTCTTAAAAGAGGAACTGCCTTTCCAATCTGCTGACGCCTTCCATTCTTCAAGACTTCTTATATTAGTTTTGACTACCTGCCAATCACCAGATTTCGTCTTCTCTTTCACTCTTATTACTGGTTGTGCATATACAACAACTTCTCCAGTATCAAAATCTGGAGTACTCCCAATCTCAACAGCGTATGTAAAAACTTCTTCCGAATCAAGTTTGTACCCTTCTGCTGTCATCTCGGATTTCTTTAAAACTTTAGCGTCATCCGGAATACTACACCTATTTACTTCATCATTGGTTAAAACCCAATCTTCTATAGACCACATGTATTTTTCATTAGCGCCGATTGTCGGGTAAACAACCTTGATTGTTGTATCCTCAACTGTTGTTCCATTGGTCGTCTTGTCCTCTGTGTAAACTACATTGCACTCAGATTGAGAGGCATTGACTCTAACTCTACCACTCGCGCCAACAGTCATCACTGCAGTGACTAAAACAATTACAACTTTTAATTTATTCATAGAACTCTCCATTAGCTATCGTAGCAGCAACCGTAGATACTGAAAGAAGTATTATTACTATCAACATTGCCACAATACTACGAACTACCAACTCTGCTTTAAAGACCATTATTGCATTTACTATTGCAGCAATACCTATACCTCCGACTACAAATGCTACGCACATTGTAACTATCCAAATCCAAAACGCTATGGCTTTCACCTCTGTACACTTCTCATGCATAGATTTTAACATCTTAACAGATTCACTAAACCATCTTTTCACTTGTACAACACCTCTTTCTATTGTCTAATTGCCAAGAAATACTTTATCCACCAAATGCCATTCCTGACCTTTTTCTGGATCATTAAGACTGTCCACAACATCGTCTAACTCTGTTGAAAGTTCCTCTTTAATCACATCTTTTGTTTGACTAATACTTACATAATTTAATTTAACAAATCTGCCCATCACAAATATTAACACAATTAAGATCAGTAACATCTTTCCGTACATCTCTATTGGTAGACTGTATTTCCCACTATCTTCATCATCCTTGCAGGTATCCTCTATTGAAAATGATTCTGTAACTTCCTCAGAATCATTTTTATTACTTTCATGATTTTCTTCCATCTAAATCACCCCTATCTCAAATAAAAAAGGATACTAGAAATTCTCCTAGTATCCTAATTGGACTATTGTCCCAAACCTTCGCTTCTTAGCGGGTTATTACACCTGCAACCAGATGTACATTTGTGACTACTGTCACGATTAGTGATAGAGGCTGTGATACCTCTATCACTCCAATTACTTCGACTTAGCAGCTACACTTCTGACCTTGCCTAAAGATAACATTACTGTTTCTAAAAAGCTCAAGATCACAGCTGCCACCTTCCATATCAGCTTTCCGACTTTTCCAATCCCAGCTCTACCGTACTTTGGAATTTCAATCGTAGAAAACCTCATTCTCTTCCTCTGCTCCACTACGTACAGTATAGCAATTAGTGCAACAACTGCAATTGTCACCCCTACCAAAAGTCTCTCCATTCTTGTCTGTACCTCCTAGTGTTTTTAACACTCGTTTATAGGTACTACTATTTCACTTAATGGCTTTAGTTCTTTTTTACCTTTACTGTAATAGTATGCTTGCCACGCAAGTACATTTCTCTCCTCAACCAAAGAAGTATTAACTTCTTTTACCATTTCAGTAAGTTCAGAAAAATCGCTGCCAAACTTCTTTGCTTTTAACACTATCACTTCGTAAATAGAACTTGGCAAGACTATTAAATCTCCACCAAGTCTTTCTGCTGTAGCTTGCATAGCATCTTCATTCATTAGCACTGAGGCTCCATACCGACCTTTTGTTCTCAGTATAAACATCTGGTCAGCCAAATCTAAATCAGCCAAATCTAAATCTGTTGAATCTAAATCATCCATTTCAGCGGTAATTGCCTGCTTCATTGTAAACAGTTCCCACTCACTTGTATTTTGTAATGCAATCTGAACTAATTCCTCGTAGTTCCTATTCCAGTTCTGCAGTATCAGGTCAGTAACTACAGTGGAAAACACACCATCAACTACACAGACACTTCTCCAGATTCCTGGAACCACCTCATCTGCTAAACCAAATTCTGGTTTCTTTGATTGCAATTTCAGCTCTAGTTTACTACTACTACTGTCAAAATCAATTAGCATATCTGCAAAAGTATTTACCTTCGCAATCTCCACAGGATCTGCCTTAGTATTACACATAGCAGAAACTATTTTATCCAGACCAACACTTCCGCTTTCAAAGTCCTTGTAAGCTTCGTTGAGCTTAAAACTAATTGCAATCCTACCACCAAGCATTAAATTAAGTCTGTTGCCCATAAGTTGCACATTTGTTTCTCCAGCAAATTTGCTGAGTCTCTTGACTACTTCTTCCTTGAACTCTTCGTAATCCATATCATTTACCTCACTCTTTGTTATTTGTTGAAAAATTCAACAAAGTGCAACTGTAGTCTTACTCGGATTCTACATTAAAAGCTTCGAAACCTTTCTTTGTTTCTTTCCTCTCGAATTTAACATTCTGACCCTCTACCAATTTTTTGAATCCGTCCATCTGAATACTCTTCCAGTAAACGAAAACTTCATCACCGTTTTCAGCCTTGATAAATCCATAACCTTTCTTATTATTGAACCATTTTACAGTTCCTCTTTCCATTACCTCTACCTCTCAATTCTTTTTGTATTTGGATTTCCTATTAATCCTTACATTTTTTTATAGACAGAGCTATTTTTCTACCCAGTCTCTAAATTTAAGGAGTATTTTAAACTTTGTCACTATTTTTTTACATTTTCAATACAAATTCAGCACTTTTAGTCATGGTCTACACTTCTCACATGGTAGTGCGCCATGTTGTGCACATTTTCTTTTACTATTATAGATTGTAGTCGCATTTTTAGTATCTTCACACCAAAGTTTGTGATAGTATAATTGTCCATCTGCACCCTTTGCTACTGCATATTGTGAATTTTTAGCTGCTCTCACACCAGCTAATGCAAATGTGTTGTACTCTTCACTTGTTCCCTGTCCTAACGGATATCCTTGAAACAGACACAAAAATGAAGTTGTTTCTATTGATCTTGCTAAACTTGAATGCATAGACGATGGTATCGTAAATGTGTATGTGATACCGTATTGTTTTGCAACATCATTATGTCTGTTCGCATAGTACTCAAATGTGTCTATTATGGTATCAGCAATTGCAGCATTTTTCTCAAGACTAAAAGAATTCTCTGATTCAAAAATAGTACTATTCATAACTATTTTTATTTCACTATCTTCAGGTTTTGTAGATTTGCTGTACAGATCTTTCAAACTTGACCACACACCTGTGTACTGATTATCACCAACTATTACAGTAATTGATCTGCCAAGCGTGTATGCTATCGTGTAGTCAATATACTGGTTAGCCACTGCACCTATTTGTTGGCTGTATTTCTTTGCGTAAACCCTCTTCTGCCCCCAAACTTTAGTTAGCTCTCCATCTATTATCTCACTGTGTTGTACAGTTATTCCATTATCATCAACCATTGCAAATGCTGGAATATACAAATCTAAAAGATTCTGCTGTTCCTCACTACCATCAAGAATACCAAATGCTGCGTAAAGAGCTCTGTAAAAATTATCTGAGCACTTCTTTCTACTCACTTCAACAGTGTAATCATCTGTTGTTAAAATAGAATCATCCACAGCTGCATCTAAGGCCCTATCAATAGCGTCATTTAGCTCAACCTTTTTCTCCACCGCTTCTGAAAATTTCTGTACCTTCGTATTTGCTATAAATGCAAAACAGCTAAATGATAGCACAAAAAGGACTATAAATTTAGAAAGACTCATCCCTCACTACACCTCCAGATTTTACCAGTATCTTTGTGCCGTAGTCTGCAACCCCTAATCCGTAAATTGTTAATCTTTGTGCTAATGTCAGATCTCTGTTTGCCACTGTCACAGAAATTGAGTCACCTTTACTCAGTGTGTAGATTCCATCCGTCTGGAAAACTGATTCAAGTATTTCATCTGTGTAGCTGAACATATCAACTGATTTTGTAGAACACACTGTTCCATCATCTTTGTAAACAGGGACTACGGTCTGATGCCCTACTGTGATTTTTATATCGTACAAAAGTCCTGTGGCATCTAATTCATTTATAAATTTTAAGTACTCTGTCTGTGTAATTTTGCCTTCTGTACACACAGTATCTACAAAATTTGAAGTATCTTGGTAAACTACTGACTGCGTTATCTGATCCTGCGACTCTGCCTTTAATAGCGTTGGAGCGATATACATCACTGCTATCGCAATAATTAAAACAATAGCTTTTTCAATTACATTCATCAATCATTCCTCTCATAAATTACTTCATTCAACTGTCCTGCATCATCATAGACTTCTTTCTGTTTGTATTCACCAATTATCCAACTCAAGCTAAGTTCAGCTGAAGAATTAACAAGCTCCTGATGCTTGCTATTCACACCAGGAGCTTGATTGAGTGAATCAGTCACGACCACGTAACTTCCATTTGACATACATGTGTAAGCTACTGTGGTTGTACCTGTCTTTATTGTTATCTTACATACAGGATTCATAATCACACTGCTTTTAACTACTGAAGCGTCAACAATTTCACTGTTCTCTGAGTAAAAACTATCTTGCTCAAAAACAACGTCACTCATTGTAGCTTTTTTAGCAGTTCTTAAAAACTCATTCTGAGAACCCAGTCCATCTAATGCAAGCATTAAAGCAGCGGCAAAAAGAATAGGAGCAATTGATCTGTATACAAATTCAAGTACTGCTTCCGACATACCCACCCACTCCGATCAAATTTATAAAATTACTGCTGAACAAAAGTTATTCGTCTTACATCTCCGTTAACATCTTTCTGTACAGAACCTTTAAATGTTGCACTTGTTGAAATGAATCCCTTTGATGATATACCAAGTGATGCATTATAACCTGAAGAAGTGCAAACGCCTGTGATATTTGTTGCACTATAAATGGTTGCTTTCTGAACTGTAGCTGTACTAGTCTGCCTTGCGGCATCAATGCAACTAAATGCTTTTCCCACTGCATCACTCTGAGGAATTCCAGACAGGAACTGATTATTATTAGGATTTGTTACAAGATAACATGCTGATGTATTTGTAGCATCATCGTATGAATCCAGTGATCCAGAGCCAGAATCTTCACCACCTGTTGTACTAAAACTCTTTAATGCACCAAAGATTGGAGTATTTGCCTTGTTGTATACATAGTTAACGCCATCTTTTGTACAAACTAATATTTCAATAGTATTATCGGAAAATGTGTAATTAATCTCGTCGATTACTGATCTTCCTGACTGTATTGTACCATCGTACACATCGTACTGTGATGTTGAAAACTTTGCCATACTATTTGTTAAATCATCGGCTGCTTTATTACTTGCATCTTTACCAACTGATAAAATACTGTAAGCCTTTGTAATTACAAAAACTACGATTAAAATTACTACTGCCATAATTATGATATCTGTCACTTTATCCATTTTACTCTCTCCTTATTTTCCCACTCTGTATACTTTTACATTTAAATCTGTATCGGTATCATTAATTACTGTTACTTTTGTCACTGTACCAACGCTTCGTTCTAGCTTGATACTTACACCATCAATTCCTGTTGTTAGTACTGTTGTATTTCCTGGTAAACCAATCAAGTTAGTATAATAGCCTACACCATCGTCCTGCCAAACTATT
>UMCX01087228.1_pt1 | contig 28857 bp, 30 predicted proteins | sample 1964341 | NCBI WGS metagenome assembly UMCX01 (sample SAMEA4835979, study PRJEB28245) | human gut metagenome | biome: gut microbiome; material: fecal sample | place: Denmark | collected 2008
TGGGTTTAATGATGGGGCGAGAATACAAGTTAGAGGAACAAGTAATTATTATATTTATATAGGTGGTTCTTTTACTAATTATCGTTATTGGTATAAAGGAAGATTGTCTGGAAGTTCTGGATATGTTACTTTAGATGCCTATCCAGAAAAAAGCTCCTTAGAATTGCAAATTGTATTATGTGATACATATTATGATACAGCTATTACTGTTGGTAGCGCCAGTTATGTATATTATTTAGATTTACCTAAATATGCTGCAACAGTATATTATAAAGGATTTAGTAGTTCTGAGTTACTTAACAGTCTTGACAATCCAAACTTGCGTAGTGAATGCACATTAGTAGGATGGAATTTAATTGGCGCCTCGACTGATTCCAGCAGGAATGGTATTTATGATGCTCACATGGAATTTTTGAATAGTTGGGCTACAGCTAATAGACAGACCTTATATTGCATATATAGTCAAGAAGGTAAAACTTCTACAAGTACAAGATATTATTATAGAGGCAATAGTACTCGACGATCTGTGACAGCATACGAACAAAAAGAAATTTCTTATATTTATGGTAAAGGTGTGTATGAAGAAGGAGATGTTTCGACCACTTATGGCTCAGTGACTACTTCTTGTGCGGCAGATAGCACTTATGAATTTCAGGGATGGGCAACAGAAGACGGAACCACCGATTTTTATTATACAGACTATGAACGGGCTTATAATGCTGGCTATACTACTCTTTATGGGGTTTATTTTAAAGGTGGGGGGACTACTACCGACACAAAATATTATTATAGAGGAAGTAGTTCAAGACAATCTGTTTCTGTTTCTACAAAGACGACTGATGCATATTATTATGGAAGAGGAGATCATGATGGTGGGCATGTAATGTCTACTGATTATGGAACTGTTAATACTTCATGTTTATCTGATTCTTCCTATTCTTTTCAGGGATGGAGTATATCATCGTCAAGTAGTTCTGTAAGTTATTCAGATTATAAACAAGCCTACGGCGCTGGCTATACCACTCTTTATGGGGTTTATAAAAAACAAGAGCAAATGGTTTATTATCCTCAAAATGGTGGAACTACTGTTAGTAGTAGTAGTAGTAGTACAAATTATTATTATGGCACCGGAACTAAAACTAATAATATTCCTACTGAGCCTTCATTGTCTTATGCAGATCATATATTGTTAGGATGGTCTACTACTTCTTCTGGTTCTTATAAAACATGGGTGGGACAATGGAATAATAATGTAAGAACTGTATATGCTATTTGGCAAGATACTTCATCAGATGATAACAATGTATATGTAGGAGTTAATAATAAATGGGTTAAAGGTACTGTTTATTATGGCGTTAATGGTGCTTGGAAACAATGTATCGTAAAAATAGGATCAAATGGAGAATGGAAATAAATGTCTAAATATAATATTACAATGAAACAAAAGAATGATTCTGATTATGATGAATTATATCCAGAATCATTAGATACTCAAATTAAATTAAGTAAAGATACTACTGGTTTTACTGGTACTAATGTCTCTCAAGTGTTGATGGAATTAAATAATAAGATAGGTGAATCTGGGGGGGGGAATTATCTTCCATTAACTGGTGGTAATATTAGAGGCAATGTTAATATAGAAGGTAATTTTGGATTTCTAAAAAATTCTGACGCAACCGAGCCTAAAATTGCATTTGAATTAAATGGAACTCATATTAATGTTACTAATAGTGGGACTGAATTTGTTCTTCAATCTGGTTATGTAAATTATCCATTAGTTGCAATTAGTGAAAGAACAGGAAATGGCAGTAATAGTATAACTATCCCTACTTCTTTCAAAGCAGATTTTTTAATATATTATGCAGATTCTGGTGGTTTGACAGAAGGTGTGTTTATGTATAGTATATCAAAAGGGATTTATAGTATAACATTAGGTAATGCACAAATTAATGGCTCAGACTTAAATATTAGAGCCACTTCTTCTCAAATAAAGATCACTTTCGATTCTGTGGGCGAATTTTCTGCTAATAGATTTAATTCAGGATTAGCTAAATATTGTGTATATATTGTAGGGGTATCATAAAATGAAAATAATTAATTTAATACCAAATGAAAATGGATCGTATGAAAACTCCATTTGGGAACAAGATTGTCCGGTCCCTGATGGATGGGTAGCTATTCCAGACAATATTTCTATTCCTGACTCTTTTCCTTTTGTAAAAATTGAATTTAATGAAAATAATGAGATAATATCATTATCAGAAATTCCTTTGCCAGATGATATTATAAAAGAATATAAAAATAAAAAGAAATCTATATTTTCTAAAAGATGCTCTAAAGAAATAAAAAATGGAATTGATATTGTTTTATCTGACCAGATAAAAAAGCATTTTTCTTTTATGGAAACTGACCAGTTAAATATTTTATCAGCTTATTATAATGTTAATTATGATAAAAACAATGATAATTATTTATATCATGCTGATGGAGAAGATTATGAACTATATAGTAAAGAAGATATAGAAACTATTTTTACAAAGTTGAATGAAAATAAGAATAATATTCTTTTACGTTATAAAAAACTTTGTGCTTATATAGATACATTAAATACCAAAGAAGATATAGACAATGTTGATTATGATATGGATATATTGTAATAAGAGGTAGATATGATAAATTTTGTGAATAATGCCCCCTTTGCTGGGGGGGGGATATTGCTTATATTAATGATACAATAGACAGTCAAAAACAATCTTTTGTTCTGGGATTCGAGCCAAAATATGCAATATTAAATTTTTATATACAGATTTATAATAACGTGTGGGAGTATTTAGGGTCTTGTACGGTAAGCGAAAAAATTAATTGGTTGGGTAAAACCTCGATAATGTTTTATACAGATAATACAGCTGTGCAGTTTAATGATATTAGTTTTCAAATGAAAACTCTTGTTATAGATCAATATACAGATTATTCTAATATCTATGTACAAGGCGTTGTTTTGGGATAAAGAAAACTTTAATAATAAGGAAGATGAAAAATGAATGAATTACTTTTTATAATATTGGGTAATTTAGAAAAAGTAGGTATTGGGTTATTAATGTTTATAGGCGCTTATTTAGCTAATATGGGCCTTGGTGCTTGGAAAAGTATTAAAATTGATAAAGGAACTTTTGATTGGAAAAAAATAGGGAATAGTTGTGTGAAATTCTTAGTTTTAGGAATATGTATAGGACTATTAACTATTGTAATAACTATTGTTCCTTCTTTTGCAACTTGTATTGGTATTGATATAGGTGAAGAGGCTTTAACTGCTTTTGATAGCTTAGTAATAGTTGGTGCTTTTCTAACTGCTACTATCCATTATTTAACTGATGCTATAAATAAAATTAAAGATATTTTTAAAGTATAAATACAATTAAATAAACGAAAGGGGGGTAATAAGTGACAATAGAAATAATAGGAACAACAGTAAATATCACAGGGAATAAAGTTATAGGATTTGCTTTGAATAATTTAGTAGATCATTTTGAAGCAACTGTTGATACTTCTGCCGATTGGTTTTATCAATTAAAAATTTATATGACTAAAGTTGATAAATATAATATTATTAATTTGGACCGCAATGGCAATGTTTTGTCTGTTGATTTAACAAGACACATGTTGCCTTTTGGTGGAAGATATATCATGCAATTTGTAGGATATAATGATGCTCAAACTTATCAAACAGAAACTTTTGAGGTCTGGGTAACTGAGTCTATCGACCCTTATTGTGCTTATGATCCTGTCCCAACAGAGTTTTATCAAATAGAGGCGGAAATAAGAGAGTTATATGAAGAATTGAAAACTGGAGACTTTTTAGATATTACGGGTATTAATGGAGGAGACGCTTTTTCTCCTGTAAAATATCCGATAGGTATAAATGGCGGTAACATCTTTGAGCCTGCATAAAAGGAGTGAATATATGAAAAGTGAATTAATAACCAGAATTCAACTAAAAAATGATACTGAAGCTAATTGGTTGACAGTAGCTGATAGTTTTGTTCCTTTAGTTGGCGAAGCCTGTGTTACTAATGATGGAGAAAACAAAGGTAAATTTAAGATTGGTGATGGAACCAGTACATGGGGGCAATTACCTTATGTTGGAGGCGCTGGTGGTGGTTCAATAGAATTACCAGTGGATGCCAGTCAAGTAGATTTTTCTCAGGATTTAGTTTTTACTGAGCCTTTTGGCAAATATGAACCTGTAAATGGCAAAGTAACTGTGCCTGCTAATGGAAAAACTTTATTAGAAGTATTATTAGACGCTTATGCTGAAGATGTAAATCCTACTATTACACAACCTTCTGTGTCTATTTCTTCTACGCAAGCTGGCGCTTATGAGGTTGGTAATAAGGTTACACCTGCATATTCTTTAACTTTTAATCCTGGCAAATATGAGTTTGGACCTGATACTGGTGTAACTGCAACTGATTATACTGTTAAAGCGGGGGAAGAGACAGTAAAAGGGCAAACTGGAAGCCTGAAAGAAGTAGAAGTAATTGATAATATTAATTATTCGTTCCAAGGTGAAGTAACTTATACTGAAGGTGCTATTCCTTTAACTGCATTAGGACAAGAGTATGAGGAAGGAAAAATACAAGCTGGCACTAAAGCAAGCTCTACATTAAAAATTACTGGGTACAGAAATGGATTTTATGGAACTCAAGATTCTATAACTGAGTTAGATTCTACTAATATTCGTGCTTTATCTGGTAAGAGTAATAAGGCGGTTACTACTGGTGCTGTATGGAATATTTCCATTCCTGTCGGTGCCAAGAGAGTTATTTTTGCTTATCCAGCAACTTTAGCAGATGTTAGTAGCGTACAGGATGTTAATGGACTAAATGCAGAAATCAAATCTTCTTTTACTAAACAAACTGTATCTGTAACTGGCGCTAATGATTATAATGGTATTGATTATAAAGTGTATTATTTAGATTATGCTAATCCTAATGATACTCAAAATACCTATAAGGTAACTATTTAATAGAAAGGGAGTGTAAAAATGGCTGTTGAAAGATTACCTAAATTAAATTTTAGTATTCCTTTTGCAATGACTTCTGCATTACCTTTAGATGCAAATAGTTATTTTGAGAGTTTAGAGGCTGCTATGACTGCCGCTGAAAGCGCAGAGCAAGCTGGTAGTTCTGCTACACAATATTATTTTGGACAAAATATCATTGTAGTAGAAGATAATGAAGCCACATTATATATTATTCAACCTGATAAAACATTAAAACCTGTTGGTTCTGGTGCGGCCGCTGATGTTGAGGTGGATGGTAAATCTATTACTTCTTCTGCCGGGATATTAGCATTAAAAGGATTTTCTTCTGCTTTAACTAATCAACAAGTTAGAGTTGGAGAGAATGGAGAATTAGAGTGGTTCACTCCTGATAATTCTGCTGTTGAGGATTTACAAACAGAAGTTGGGCAATTACAAACTGCTGTCGATGGGATTAACACTGAATTAGCAAATAAAGCTGATACTAATGATGTATATACTAAGACTGAGACTGATGCCAAAATTGATGCAGCTATTTCTGGTGTATATACTCCTACTGGCTCCAGTGACTTTGCTAATCTTCCGACTCCTGGTGCAGATAATTTAGGCGATGTAATTATTGTCAATGATGGATTTACTACTGATGATAAATTCGTTACTCCTGGGCAGGAATATCCGGCAGGTACTAATGTTGTAGTAGTTAAAACAGGTTCTAATCCTGATACTTATAAATATGAAATTTTATCTACTGCTGTTGATTTAACTGATTATTTAACTAAAACAGAAGCCTCTACGACTTATTTAACTAAGGCTGAAGCAGAAAACAAAGTAGATAAGAAAACTGGATATAGCTTAATTCAAGATACTTTAATTACTAAATTAAATGGTCTTGCTGATATTAAGTCTGTTTCTAATGAGTTTACTTTAAGTGAAAAAGGACAATTAAATTTAACTTCTGTTTCTCAAGATAAAGTAACTGACTTAACTACTGCTTTAGATAGTAAAGTTGATAAAGTAGAGGGCAAAGGGCTGTCTACAAACGATTTTACTAATGAATTAAAAACTAAATTAGATGGTATTCAGGCCGAAGCTCAAACTAATGTGCTTGAATCTGTCAAGTTAAATGGGCAGGCACTTCCTATTTCTGAGAAAGCGGTAGATATTCCTGTTGCTTCTTTTACGGTATTAGGTATTGTTAAAGGCACTGACGCTGAAAATGGTGTTGTTGTAAATGATGATGGCACTATGGTTATAAATAAATTGAATGTAAACCAATTAGTTCAAACCGAAGGAGACGAACTAATTCTAAATGGTGGAAATAGTAATTAAATTCAAAACTTGGGGGGGGGCATAAATTATGGCTACTAAAGAATTTAAAGCAAGATTAGTAAATAAAATTGATACTTATGCAAATTGGACCAGCAATAACCCTGTATTATTAAAGGGTGAAATTGCTATTGTAGATGTTCCTGCCTCTACTGATGTAGTTCAGCAAGAGCCTGCTGTGCTAATGAAGATAGGCGACGGAATGAAGAAGTTTAGTGAACTGCCTTGGATAAGCGCTAAATCTGCTGATGTATATTCTTGGGCATTAGCACCTACTAAGCCTACTTATCAAGCGTCTGAAATTGAAGGATTAGATGCTTATATTTCTGGGAAAGTAGAGGATACAGATACTCAGTATCAGTTGGTAAAAGTTAATAATACTACTTTTAAATTACAGTCCAAACCTTTAAATGGGTCTTGGTCTGATGTCGGAGACCCCATCTCTGTTGTATATACTTTAACTACCGGTACTACCAACGGCACTGTTAAATTTAATGGAACCGATGTAGCTGTTGCAGGTCTAAAATCTGCTGCTTATCAGGAATCTTCTGCTTTTGATATTGCTGGTGCTGCTGCTACTGCTCAATCAGTGGCAGAAGATCATGCAGATACTATTGTTGGTGAAGCTAAGACTGATTTGATTGGTACTGGTAGCGCAACTTCTACTACGATCAAAGGGGCAGTACAGGAATCCAATACTTATACTGATAATCAAATCGCAGCAAAAATAGGTTCTGTTTATAAACCTGTTGGCAGTGTTGATTTTGCAGATTTACCTAAAACTCTTTCTAAAGCTGAATTAGGTAATGTTTATAATGTAAATGATGCTTTTGATGCAGATGCTCGTTTCGTAACTGCTGAAGTAGGAGAACATTTCCCTGCTGGCACTAACGTAGCAGTAATTGTAGAGGATGATACATACTATCTTGATGCTTTAAGTGGCGCAGTCGATTTAACTAATTATTACACTAAGACTGAAACCGATCAGCAAATTACTACCAAGATTAGTAGTCTTGATAAGGGTGATAGTGCTGTTGAGAATCAATTTGTGACCGCTGTTTCTCAGACTGATGGTGTTATTAGTGTAACTCGTGCCGCTATTACTGAGGCAGCAATTCCTACTTTAAGCCAATCTAAAATTTCTGGTCTTGAAACTGCTTTGTCCGCAAAGATAGATGCTTCTGTCGTGAGTCAGATTGGTAAGACTGGTAATATTAATGATGCTACTCAAATAGAGGGAGACTATTTAATTATTAATTGTGGGACTTCTTCTGATGTAATCTGATATTGAATTAAATAGAGAGAAGGTTTTTTCCTTCTCTCTATTTAATAAAAGGAGATTTTATGGCTACTAAAAAATTAGATAGTAGAATTCAAAATAAATATGATACAGAACAAAATTGGACTACTAATAATCCTGTATTATTAAATGGAGAGTTAATTATTGTTTCCAAAGAAGATGGAACTATTGGATTTAAAGTTGGGGATGGGGTAAAGAAATATAGCGAATTATCTTGGGCCACTTCTACAAAAAATATATCTACTGAAAATAGCGAAGGAACTTCATTAAGTTTGTCTGATTATTTGAGCAGAATGCCTCAAAATGATTTTAGTCAGATGAAGTCTTTCAAAGAGTTAAGCATAACTGATCTAAATAATGTTATAACGCCAGGTACTTATGTAGGGGCTTATTTTCCAGATATCGGGTATAATACTCCAATTCAAAATGTTCCTTCGATGATTTCGGGGGATGATTCAAGTTCTGAAAATTATTTATTTAAATTAAATGTTTATTATTATAAAACTCTTTTAGAGGGCAGTTCTTTTTATTTATATATACAAGAGTATCAAAATTTATTAAGTACTGATTTAGGACAGAATCCAATTTATAAATTTTATAGATCAGGTCATGGGCAAGATACTATTACATGGGGTGAATGGGATTTTACTTCGGATAAAAACGTTTTTACTAAACAAAATGATAAATATATTCCATTAGCCAGTTATTTAGAAACTGTATTAATTTCTTTTCAAAAAGAAATTGAGGGAACGGACGGGCAGGTAATTGTAAAAGAAGGGACTATTCCTGGGGAAGTAAAAGCTATTGACGCTCCTTGGCTACCTATTGCTGGTGGGACTTATGAAAATATGGCTACGCCTTTTGTGTTAAATATGACTGATAATAATACAAGTGACAGGACTTATCAAGCAGTTTTAGGATTTGTTAATGATGCTAATAAATACTCTTCTTTTGCGTTAGGGACGCAAAATTCATCTGGTTTATCACAAATCTCGGGGCAGTCACAAATTGAAACCAATAAGTTTGTTAAAGTAGATTTATTAGCTCGAGATGGTGGTCACGAAACTGTATTAAGAGTATTAACTACCGGAGGTACAGGAAAAATAATGGTTTCTGATCCTATTGAGCCTTTTGGCTCAGATGGTAGTGTTAGAATTCAGTCTCAATCTGGTGATTATTGTATTCGAGTTCAGAATGAAGGTATTAGTTTAGAAACTAATGGGGTTGTATTAGGTATAAACGAGTCACAATTAATTATTACTGACGGTGCTACTAATGCTTATAATATTAATGGTAATGCAAATGGCTTGGAAATTACAGGGTTAAAAGAACCAAAAGAATATAATCAACCAGCTACTAAACAATATGTAGATAATTTGATAGGCTCGGGTGGTAGTAATTATTCAAAAAGTAAGACAAGTAGTTTCAATAAAGCACCTACTTCTGCTTCAGGCAATCCAAGTGGCTATCAATATTATATAGATGAGACTGTATCAGGTATGACAAGCAGTATTAATCCTTTAATATTTCCTAATTGGTCAACTTTATCAGATATGACAACATATCAGGATGATTGGAATAAAATTACTGCAATAGAATCAAAAGATAATATATTAAGATTTTATTTTGCTGATTCTGCTTCAGTAAATATAAAATATATAGTATATTATTAAGAAGGAGGAATATGAATGAGTTTAGTTAAGGACCCTTCTGGCTCTTTTTATTTAGAGAGCGATCAATTTAATGTTGATTACGAGGAAAATTCTATTAAGTTCGTGGGCGAATCAGGAGAAGGTACGACATATACAGCAGGGGAAGGTATAACTATTTCTGGAAATACTATTTCTGTTGACCAAGAAAAAATTCCTACAAATACAAGCATGGGAGAAGCTATAAGTAAATGTTTATCTCTTGACGGTGGTATTATGAATGCTGATGCTAATATTCAAGCTACTGATGAGATTACAATTACTTCAACTTCTGGAAATAACACTTGTAGTTTAGGGGTGACTGCATCGGGTGCTGAAATTATTAATACTAATGATGGTGTTACTTCCAGTGTAAGAGCTACATCAGGTGGCATTGAACTTAAAGCTAATGATACTACTATTTCTTTAACTTCTGAGAATATAGATTTAAATGGAGCTAACTTAAATCATGTAGGTAGTATTAGCGGTAATACTACTGAAATCGCTGTAGAGACCGATGTGGATTTAAATAATCATAAAATTACTAATTTAGGTGCTCCTACCGAAGCTAATGATGCAATGAACAAAGCAACGGCTGATGCTACTTATGCTACTAAGGATGAACTTCCTGTTATTGCGACTATGAGCGTTGCTGGTATTGTGAAACAGGCAGAAGCTGTTAATGATGCTACAGATGATGCAATTAAGACAATTAATGAATTATTAGCTAATTTACGTAAAGCAGGCATTCTTTATGAAACTCGATAATGGAGGAATGGCATAATGTTTACTCCTAAATGTGGTGGAATTAAATTAAATGAAGATATCTTCAAAGAAATAAATGGAGTGATTACTTTGTCTACTGAATCAGAAATTCACAATCCTGTAACAAGTTGTGGGCAATTATGGGATTCTAATATTTTTAGTGTAGGCAAAGTAGAAGATAAATATATAATTAGTATAGCTGCCAGAAATGAAGAGATACCTTTAGGTAGTTTAATAAAAACAAATTGTTCTATTCTTTGTGATGGGCATTATTTTTCTGTGGATGAAAAGGGCGCATTAAGTTTTACAGAAAGATACCTTTTAGAAGTATTAGTATCGGATATACATGGAAATGTTATTCCTGGATGTGAGATTACTGTTACTAAAGAAGAAGAACAAATAGAGCCTTTTGCTGAGGCAAATAATATATTTCCTCTTGATGAAATTGATGGGGAATATACTGTTAATGTGAGTGCTTCTGGATATGTAGCACAAGAGGTTCAAGTAACGGCAGATGAAGATCAAATACTCACAATAACATTAGCGCAAGAATAAGAAAAAAGACTGAGATTAAGTTCTCAGTCTTTTTTTTACTTTTTTATATAATTATATTTGTTAAAAGACAAATTCATTATTATTAAAGAACCCTTCTAATAAGTAATAAAAAAATATCATATATTCTATAAGTGCATCTGGGTCTTCATTGATTTCTGTAACCTCAAAAACGAGGCATTCTTCTCCTGATATTGTGTCAATAAGTTCTATTGCTAATATGTTTTGAGGTTCGTTATAATGAAAAGTGGGGTATATCATATTTTATTTGTTGTCCCAAATCCTCCACGATCTTTATCATATAGTTCTTTGACTTCTGTTAATTTAATATCAGGCATTTTAGGCAATATTCTAAATTGACAAATTCTTTCGTTACATTTAATGACTGCTTCTCTTGTGGCATAAATAGGCAACCTCCAAATGTCATTAGGTCCACAAAATGATTCATCAATTATTGCCATTGAATTAACTTGAAGAAAACCCCAATTACGGAAAGAAGAAGAACGTGGAACAATATGAGCCTCATATCCTTTAGGTAATTTCATAGAAACACCTAAATCTATTGAATAATATTTTCCAGGATAAAGATTGTAAGTTTTGGCGGCTCTTAAATCTATCCAATCCCCCTGTTCAATTTTAGAGATTTTCTGTACATTATCATAATGATATTTTATTTTTATTTCTTTCATTCCACTACGCCAACTTCAAATAGATATGGATTATCATAATCATGTGCGATATTATTAACAATATAAGATTTGTTATCAACTATTAATTCATGACCTATACTTGGAATATATGGCATTTTACGGAAAATATAGCTTTTAAGCCATTTTTCTTTAATCAGATCACCATAATTGAGAAAAACTCGGATTCTATAAACAGGCTGTTCTTTTTCTATTTTTTCCGTTTTTATCTCATGTTCTTCCGAATCTTTTGCTTCCATTGTTACTTTTTTTATTTTATTGATGTGATATATTTCTCCATTTGTATATAAATATCCGTTTAAGAAATTAGTTCCCATTTAATATGTCATCTCCAATGCTATTTCTTCACATTTTGTTCCTGCATAATCAGGCTCTAATGTATAATAAATATCGCTAAAATGATTTTTAAGAACAATATCCAATGTTTCACAAGCAGAATCATATTGATTTTTAATAAGATTTGCTTGTTCTATAATATCTTCTATATAACATTCATCAACATCAATATCTAATACATGATAATGACTTGATGTTTCTTTAATTATTGCTTTCAATGATTTTAATTTTCTCCTTTTTTAATAACATTAATATTTCGTATAACCATGTATTTCTTTCATAATTTTCTTGAATTTCTAAAATAGAATTTAAGATATTTTTATTACTGATTAAAATTAATTGTTCTTTTGCTCTTGATAAAGCCACATATAATAAATTTCTGGATAATATTTTTTTATGCTCAGATTGAATAATGGTGATAATAGCTTTAGCAGAAGCGCCTTGTACTTTATGAATAGATATAGCATAAGCTAATAAGATATGATTTAAGTTTTCTTTTTTTATCAAAGCTAAACCATTATTAAATTCAATTACCAATGAGTATTGATTTTGATTGTCGCATCTTATTTCTCTAACGTATCCAATATCTCCATTCATACAAGGCTTATCAATATAATATTCTATCTCATTTTCATCATATTCGATATATGGGATAAAATAATTATTTTTTGTATTAATTACTTTGTCTCCAATTTTGAAATATATATCTTCATTTTTAGACAATGATCGGCAACATTTAGAAGTGATATTATTATTATATTTTTGTTGAATTGTTTGATTAATTTTGTAAGTTCCTAATGGACCAATATTGAAAGGAAGTAAAATTAATATATCTTTATATGTATATCCTTTTTCTATTAATCTATCATATTGTTCAATTAGTGCGGAAATTTGTTCATTATAATTTTGATTTTCAATATATACAAAGTCATTGTATTGTTCATTAATATGGTTAATATTTCCTTGTCTAACGTCAGTAGATATAGTGGCGATACCGCCAATCCCATATCTAAAAACTTTTGTTAATGTAACATTAGGGATAATATTAGCATTTAACATATCTTGTAAAACATTACCGCAGCTTATAGATGCTAATTGAGCATTATCACAAATAAAAATTAAATTGGAATCAGACGGAATAGTTCTTAGTAGATCAGCCAATAAATTGACACCGACCATTGAAAATTCGTCTATAATATAATAATTGGTTGGTTCTTTTTCTTTAGCTAAATACATGTGTATTGTAGAACTTTCTCGACTTGTAGCTTCTTTTAGACGTGTAGAAGCGATACCAGTAGGAGCTAATAAAGTATAAGAAAAATTATAATATTCTAACATACGGACAATAGCTTTTGTTGTTTGGCTTTTCCCTGTTCCTGCTGGGCCATTTAACATAACCACTTTATTTCCGCTTGCTATAAGTTTTAAGAAATTGCATTGTTCTTCCGTATAGTCGAAATTTTCTTCTTCATTTTTCTTAAATTGATCCCAATTTATACAGATATTATTAAAAGAATTGGTTTCAACTATTCTATCAACAATATTTTCTGCAATATAAACTTCGTTTTCCCATGTTGTCATTTTAGAAGTATATAAAGTTTCTTTGTTATAAAAAATTTTGGGATTATTTGTGATAACTTGTTTGGCATAATGATATGATTGAGGAACAAGCTCTTTTAAAACAGAAAGTAGTAATGGTATTTTAATTTTAGTATCTCCATTATCTTCATTTTGTTTAAGAATCTCTAATATTCCATATTCGCATCTATAAAGACTATCTTCAAAAGCAGGAATGAGATTTAACACCATGCGATCTGCTTTGGAAAAAGAATAATTCAATAAATCAATATAAATATAATAAGGATTTTTTTCAAATTCTCTTTCAAAGACAGAAGTAGATTCATATTTTTTAATGATTTTATTAATATCACCCCCTGTTTTAATACCGTATTTATTCAAAACAGGAAAGAAAATAATACTAATACAATCTTTTTTTATTTTTTCAATATATGAATTTAATCGTTTTTCACCTACATTATAAATTTTTTTGTAATTGATATCATCAATTTGGTCATTTAAGACTTTTTCAACAAAATTAGGATAAGCCTTGTTAATATTTTTTGCTTGTGAGAGCTCCATAAGCCTACATAAAATTTCTAATTCATATTTAGATTCAACATGAATACCACTTGTAGTATCAATTCCATCATACATAAGCATTAAATAAGAATTAGGATATTTACTATTCTCTGCTTTTTGTATGATTAAATGAGCCTCTTGATTAAGAATTAAGCTACCAAGATTTTCTCCAGATAAAGTAAAACTATTATATTTAGATAATTCCATTTCTTCGGAGGAATCTATGTATTTACAGGATAATACTTTATAGTCATCACTCGTGTTTTCATATAGAATTTTTTGTGGAATACAATGTACTTTAAGCATATTTTTTCCTCTTTTTTTTGCTCTGTTTATAATATAAAGGTTTTTCATAACCTTGTCAAGAGAAAAAACGTTTTCTTTTAATTATTTTTATTGTATTCCTTTAATCTGTTTAGAGTATCTGAATCTGTAAGAATGTCTTGCAAATTACATTTAAGAGCATTACAAATTTTTAATAATGTTGATAATTTCGCGCCGTTAATATCTCGGGCTCCTCTTTCATAATCTTGTAAAACACGCACAGAAATTTCAGCTTTAGACGCAAGTTGTGATTGCGACATATTAGCTTTCATTCGCATATTTTGCAATTTTTCGTTTTTGTACATGACCTTTATGCTAATATTCATGTGTTAGACCCCCTTGACATTTTTATATTTTATCAGTTATAATAAAGGTGACGGGCGGGGATACCCGCCACCATATTTGTTAGGACTGTTTGTTCTTTTTATTAGGCTTTATGCTGATTGTGATACGCTCTACCGATTCACTTTCTAATGCTTTTTTAAGAAGTTCAAGCAGTTCTTTTATTTGCTCTTCGGTCAATCTTCGCACCTCCTTTCTGATGGTGCTGTATTCTCCTTTCATTTTACTTGGCTTCCCCTTGCCTGTGATTCTATTATACGACAAATGACGTATAAAGTCAATAGTTTTTTAGAAAAAAATAAACAGAGGACTATTATAAAAGAGTCCTCTGTTTATAATATTTTGTTTTTAAATTGTTTGCCTATCGCTTTGAATAATAATTTCTCCAGTTTGATTATTGATAGAGCAAATTTTTTTTACTTTTCTATTATAGATTGAGTTTTTATAAGTTTTTATACGAAAATCATTTAAGCCCATACGATAACCAGTTAAAATCAAAGTTGTTCCTCTTCTGAACCAAGAAGTTTCTATTATATTTTTCCCTTTGTTATCATTTATATCACTAATTTGAGCTTTGTAATAAGCATAATCAGTTTTATCAAATTTGCATTGAATTACTTTATTATTAATATCAAGAATAGTAACTAAATGATGATTGTCAATTTTATCAATAACTGTTCCAGCAATTTGATATAATTCATATTTTTTCCATTCTCTTTTTCCATATTTTTCAGTATAAAATACAGGAGATAAAGGAATATCATCAAATAAAGAAATATTATATTCTTTTCTATTAATGTTTGATAATTCATGTTGATTGGAATAAAATCCACATGATTCAATAGACCAATGATTTGTATCTTTATTATCCAACATATTTGAATAACAATATATATACGCTTTATTTTTATATTCTCGCATAAAAGAAGGATCAGAAATATAATCTTTTAAAGATTGCATCTGAGAAGAAACAACTTTTTCTAAAGATTTGTCAACTATCAAAGTTAAATCATCTTTTTGTAACCAATCTATATTTTCTTTCATCTTTAATTTACAATGTTTTTCAAAGTATTTTAGAGCTTTATTATCTAACCAATATAATTTCTTTGTCTTAAAATTAGGATGCTGTCCATATAAAAATTGCTTATTAATTACATATTTTTTGAAATAATAAGGCTCGATAATATTTTTCGGTATATTGCATTTAATTCTTAATATTTCTGGAAGATTAGACATTGTTAATGTATCTTTAATAGGAGTAGATAATATAACATATTGTTTCATTATTATTGTTCGGTCTGAATTAAATTCATCAAAACAACCTGCTTTAATTAATTGAATAAATTTGCTATGTGTAATTAAACTACCATCATAACAATTTTTTTCATAAAAGTTTTTGAATGAATTATAAGGTCTATTTTCAATAATTTGTTGGCAAATGTTGATATTAATTCCAGAAATTCCTATAAGGCCAAAATATATTATATCTTTTTCTTCCGAGGGAACATAATCTATATCAGAATTATTAATAGAAGGAGGTAATACATTTATACCAGATTGTTTCATCTTATATATGGCTTTTGAAATTTCTGCATAATTAGTATTACCAATTTTTTGTGTACCATCTTCATTGTCTTTAAGTCCCATAGATTCAACAGAAAGACAACCACAATTCCAATAAACCTTAGGATAAAAATAATTTAGATTAAGTTCTTGAAGAGCTACAATAGAATAGCTATATGAATGTAGTTGAGAGACCTTAATGTTAGCTACATATTTCTATGTAGAGCAGACTATATCTTTACCCATCTATAAGATTAGGGTAGTTTGCGCTCAAACGGTAGTCAATTTCCGTTCACTTAGTCGTTGCACTTTTTATAAGAAGTTAATCTTTCTTTAGCGATATCAAAATATTGTTTATCAAGTTCAATTCCAATAAAATTCCTATTTGTGTTGATACAGGCTATACCTGTGGAGCCAGAACCCATGCAATTATCAAGGACTAACATTTCTTCGTTCGTATAAGTTTTAATAAAATACTCAAGCAAAGCGACGGGTTTTTGAGTAGGATGTAAATGACAAGTTTGTTTGTCAGAAGCAAAAGTGATGATACTTCATTGTTTTGAGTTTTAATATATTTAGTATATGAATGAATGGGTTTATGACCAGTTGTTTTTTGTGGATTATAAATTGGCAATTTTTTATAAAACACAAGAATATTTTCATGTGCTTTCATCGGCATTTTCTTTGCATTAAGATGACCTGTTGCCTGTGTTTTTTCCCAAATCCATTCATATTTAAGCATAGATAAATTAGATGATCCAAGAACTTTGTCAAAAGGAGTTTGAGCAAATAAAAGAATTGGGGCATTATCTTTGATTATTCTATTATATTGATTCCACATAGCAAATAAATCAATAGGAGTATCCCATTTACATTTAGTTATACCATAAGGTAGATCACATAGAATTAAATCAATAGATTTATCTGGAATTGATTTCATTACTTCTAAACAATCGCCGTTATATAATTGCATATTAAAACCTCTTATAACTTAGCACAGAATCACCTTGCTGTTTCCAGTTTAGGCTTTTTCTGTTAGCATGAATATAATTCACACACCTGTTGACCAAACAGTTCACAAACTTCACTTATAATATTACTATTATAAGGCGCTTAATTAAATAACCATGCTATATAGTTTAGGTTAAATATTTTTAACGAATATCCCATACTTGGTGCGAATACTACATTCCATATATAATCTAAAAATACTTCTCTTGTTCCAATTTTTCGTCCATATTCAAAAAATTGTTGTTTAGCTTCAGCTTGGAGTTTTTCATCTTTTTTAGCGATAGATTTTCTTAATTTATTTGCTTCTTTTAAGCTATATCCAGATACTTCTGAGTCCATACTTAGACGCATAATTTTTTCTTGACTATCTGCCAATCCATAAGCATCAGCTAAATATTTCCAAAGAATTTCACGCTCTTTATCATTCAATCCAAAATTTTTAGTATCTTCTATCCATTCTTGATGATTATTTTTATATTTAATATAAGAATCAATAGGTGTAATAGAACTATTTTCAGGTTGTAATCTTAATAAACTATTGGCCGCTGATAAATCCATTACTGATTTAGGTTTTGTAGCTTCCAGAGCTTTAACTGAAATAGGGGTGTCAAATTGAAATACTGAATAAATTGTAGGAATAATCTTCCACATTTCGGGATTATCATAATTTAATACGTCAGGATGTATCCAATTATAATAAGTTTCTTTTAAATTTTTTCCTGGTTTTATTTTATTGTATTTAACTAAATAATCTAAAGTTTTATGAATTTTATCAGTGCATGTAGTAGTTAGCATATCAAATTTAACGCAACCTACTTGTTCTGCATCTATTAGATCATATCCAGTAATTAAAGTTCCATCTGGTGATCTCATAGCGGATAGAAAATTGGTATAAGGTTCGTTACATATAATTATACCTGCAGCATGAATCCCTCTATTAGTTACAAGTCCTTCAATTCCTAAACAAGTTTCTTGTAACTTAGGATATTTTTTCATCTCAGAGACTAATTCATATACTGGTTTAATTCCTTTTTCTTTATTACCAAACAAACAATCTTTTAATTTAGCAACTTTGCCACGATCTACGGGAATCAAAGATTTTAAGTAACCTGCGATATCATTATTAATATCTAATCCTTTGCAGGCTTTTTGTATAGCAGTTTTAGAAGAAATTTTTGAAAAAGTTATAATATTTAATACTTTATCTTCTCCAAAATATTCTTTAATTTTTGCTATAATTGTTTTCTTTTTAGAGGCTTCTGAATCATTATCAATCATTGTGTTAGCTCATAGTTATGATTTTCTATGAGATCAGACTATATCTTCATCTCTATAAGAATAGAGAGGATGGCGCTGGACAATAGGAATTTCACCATAATGCCACTTAGTCGTTGCACCTTGCCTTTTGGCCTTGGCACAGTGTTGTCATAACCCGATTCAGTAGGCCAAGATTTTCACTGTTAGCATCTTTTTAGACACACCCCGCAAGTACGGGTTCACCATCTTGTTTTCTATATGTCACCATATAGCCAGACTATGTTGTTAATCTGGAAGCTCTGTTCCACGTTCGACACTTAAAAACCTCCAGAAAGGAAAGTAGTTTCCTAATGGAACAGGGTCAATTTGAGTAACTTCTAAAAGATAATTAGTTAATGACGCAGCACTACTACCACGAGCGGGCATAGCCAAACTATTTGATTCCCATATAAGATCAATAATTTTTGACATAGAAGAAAAATAAGAAGGAATAGAAGTATTCAGTTGTTCACTAATCAATCTAAATTGTTCAAATTCTTCATTAAGTCGAGCAATATATAATTGTAAATCTTTTCCTTTATCTACTATTTTAGATTTTAATCCTTGTTCCACTTGATAAAAAAAATATTCTTCCCATTTGTTATTGTTTTTATTAAGAGCATAATAAGCAAAATCAGGATAATTTTTATAATATTCTTTGAACCAATGCTGAATAGTAAATGAATCTGGGATTTTTTCTTTTGGAATTTGAGGAATAATTGGATCATGATTAAAATTATATCCTTTTATTCTATTACAAATTTCTAAAGACCATTCAAACATTTGTTCTATTTGTTCATCTGTAAAATCTATACACAAATGTTCTCGAAGATCATCAGGAGACATAAGATAAGTTGTTGCATAAAATTCATCAACTTCTCTATCTCCTTCTTGAGAATTTAAATAAATTTTATGAATAAAAGCATCTTCTTTTTTAAGATAATGTGAATCGGAACTCGGAATAATTTTTATTCCTGTAAATTCATGACCTTTCCACATTAATCTATTGACTTTACTTTGATCGCAATTTGCATCTTTAGGAGGTTGAATTTCAAGATAAATATTATCTCTCCCAAAAATATTTATAAATTTGTTTAATTCTCCATTTTCTCCAAATGCTTTTTCCCATTTATTGTCCAATAATAATCTGCTAATTATTCCGCCCAAGCAAGCTGTCGAAGCAATAACATGTCCTTGATTGGGTTTAATAATTTCTTCTAAATCTGAATAATATGTAGGACAACGATATATTCTTCTTTGTTTCCAACTTCTTTTCCAAGCTCTTGTAGAAAGTTCTCGAAGTTGTTTATGTCCGTCATTATCTAAAGCTAATAAAATAAAATGACAGTACGGATATGTATTATGATGTTCTTTATTTATCTCATCCCATTCTTCAGGAACAAGATAAATTTCATTGCCTAATCCTAATGTAAAAGAACGATCTTTTCCCATAGAATTATAATAATTAAGTGCTTGAATATGTCCACTTAATGATTCATGATCTGTCAAAGCTATTCCAGGCAATCCTAAATCATAAGCTCTCTGAATTAGATCAGGTACACGACAAATTGTATCTGGAAAACCAAGCCCTGCATTAGAGCCAATATCCGAATGATTGTGAATACTAAAGTAGCTCATAAGTTTTAACTCCCATATGTTCCATTATACTTCTTTCTTTATCATTTAATTTATCATTCTCCCATTGTCTTTCTACAACAAAGACTAAATCTTTATAATAACCATAAGATTTCAAATATAAAATCTTTTCTTTCTTTTTTATTTCTGTAATCAATAAGGTATATTTCATTTTTATATATTACCAATTACACGCCCAATTATTATTATCGTATAATGTTGAATTTTTTGTTGTGGGTACGATTTCCCATTCTTCAATAATAGCTTGCGGATATTTATTACCATTCCATTCATTAATAGATAAAGTAATAATAGCTTCGATTTTACAATCTTCTTTTTCTATTAGTTCTACATCTTCTTTTTTAGCTCTAAATTTAATAATATTTGTGCCATTTACATTAAATTTAATTGTTGTTGTTCTATTGGTGTAAATATTATAACTGTCATTTGAAAAAGTAATATAAAACTTTGGCTTTGTTATTTTAGCTGCTTCGCTACTATTCCACAAATCTTTATTATTCTCTATCATTTGGCATAAAGATTGAGTGATTTGTTTAGCTTCAATAATAGCAGACACATTCTTTTTTATAGAAAAAGTTTGATGATTGAACCATTCAACTAAATCATTCAATTTATTTTTTTCTAATTCAATTCCACATGCTTGTAAATGTCCTTGGCATAAAGCTAAACCAGTGTCATTAATTTTATTAGCAATGTCTATTGGTGACCTTAAAGAACCCATATATTTATCTTGTGTTTCTTTAATAACTAAAGTGGTTTTATGATTTGCACCTGCAATTTTATTAGCAATTAATCCATTATAAACAGTTTCTTCATTAAAAGCAAAACCAATAATTACATTATCATATTTTTCTAAATTAGAGTTTAATTCTTTTGTCAAAGTATTCACAATTTTTCTTTGATTTTTGTGGCAAAATTCACAAATATCTAATCCTTGAAAAATTGGTTTTTCTTCTACAAAACAATAGAAAAAATTATTCTTGTCTTCTAATGTTCCGGCTCTAAATACAGAGTTGATTTTAGGAGAGATAGACCAAGCTATATTATATGGACTTATATCTTTAAAAGAATATTCTTCAATCATTGCTTTTATCATTGGATTTGTTATATTATTAATTCCGTATTTAAATAAAGCATGATTTTCCAAAGATGCCATATTACACATATCAGTAACTAAACTAATAGCTACCATATCATAATATTGATTTTTAATATCAATGCCCATTTTTTGAGAATATGCTTGTACGAATTTAAATGTTACACCACATCCAGACAAAGCAGTATTCAAATTTTTACTTCTATGATGATTAATTACTATGGCATTAGAATTTATTTTTTCAATTTCATGGTGATCTAATATAATAACATCAACACCATATTCTTTAAGTAAATTAACTTGTTTAACGTCATTAGATGCAGAATCAGGACAAAATAAAAGACTGATATCACTTTGAACGATTTGTGAAATAATATTCTCTTGTTCATTTTGAACTAATCCATGTTGTTTTCCAATATGATTATAAATAATAATATCTTTTACATTCAAATATTTTTTTAAAAAAGAATATAAAAGAGCAGATGATAAAATACCATCAGCATCAGAATCAATAAGAATACCAATTTTTTCTTTTTTCTTAATAGCGTTTTGTAATCTTAATACTGCTTTATTCATATCTATATATTGAAATGGATCATCTACACAATTTAAGTCGGCACTTAAATATGTATCTACATCATTTACTCCACAAGATATAAGATAATCTTCTAAAAAATTGTCTGTTATTTCTGGTAATAATGCTTGTACTTCCATATTAATCTCCTTATATATTTTATAATAAAAGAATAATTTATTCTTTTATTTTTTCATAACACCAACTACCAGGACCGTTTTCTGTAGAATAATATATGTTCTTTATTCCCATCTTTTTTATCAAGCCCATACAAGCAGGACAAGGTCTGGCTATACCATCAGATTCATCACGCTTGCTGCGAGCAATGAACAAATGCACTTTATTGTAGTTTTCTATGTTTTGTTCGATAGAAAGAAGCGCATCAATTTCTGCATGTAAAGTGTTTCTGCTAATTGAATCGTTAGGATCATAGCCTCTCAACTCATTATATTTCTTTTGTAGAGGACTGGTTTTGTTTTCATAATTATGCCCCATACTAATAATTTTATTTTTATACACTACTACGCATCCAACACGAGTTTTTTTGTTATCACTTAACAAAGAAACTATTTTTGCATTCCGCAAATATTTCTCTATTTTCTTTTCAGGTAACATATTGTAATCATTTATGCCTCTTTCTTTTTTTTTATTTTTTCCGTATAAATTGTATCAGTTTTTTCCTCTGAAATCAATTAGCAAATCATACAATTTTAAATAAAAATAAGAGGACTAAAAAAGCCCTCTTATTTCTGTCTAAAATTAAATTAAATTCTTTCTGCCCAGAACCGCAATAACTTCATCTCGTTTCATAGGTCTTTCCGGGCTGCTACCATCTACAATGCCAGCTTTCGTAGCTTTTGCCCAATACCCTTCATTCTTAGACCAAGCAGGTTCATCCAATGTTTTAGCATGGAGTTCTGCTTTTTGCATGAGTTGATATGCCTGTTCATTAGTCATTTCAGAAATTAACTTTGCAATATCCACCTCTTCTTCTCCCTCCAATCTTTTGTTTACTTCAGCCGCGATTTGCCCGTGTCGATTATATAGATAGTCTCCAGGACAACTTTTATTTGAAAAATCGCGGTGAATTGTCATGTTACAACCATTTTTATGATTAATTCGATCATTTTTGTTTGTAGACCATACCAACTTCTTGATACCGTTTCTTTTACAAATATCTGTTACTAAATCTAATAATGCTGCATAAGCCTTGTTTGATACAGGCCAATCTGGAGCGCCGCCATTATTGGCTACTTCAATAGTAATAGCTCGATTATCATTAGAAGAACTGGAAGAACACCAAGACCGATTTGCTTCATCTACATACAAAGCAATTCGTCCATCACTTCCAATACCATAATTGCTACTGGCTTTACGAGATGGATTAGCAAATAAAGCACCACAAGTTTCTACACTGGCGTTGCCTGCCATACAATGAATAGTAATTGTATCAATTACATGATTTCGTTTTCCAGAATGATTGGGAGAAAGTTTAGTATAATTAACAAGAGGACTATTACTCATCTTCATCTTCCCCCTTCCCGTTGGTCATTTCATCCAGCATGCTTTCTGGAATCTCATCTTCTGGATGTACAACAGACAAAGGAATCTTCTTTCCTTCCATAGGAATCCCCCTTTTACTTAAAAAGGTCTGCCAGCGTCTTTGTCTTAGACTTCATGTAGGAACGCTGAATATCGTTCCATTCGTCCATCTCCTTCTCCCAGCCGGTCCAGCCCTGCTGCTGCGCATACATGCGGGAGGCAATGTCTACGTCCACGCCCTCTTTCTCGCTGATAGCCTTAATTGCCATGCGATTCGCATAAAAACGATTCTTCTTATTCATAATAATTTTTCCTTTCATAAATCATATTATTATATATGGAGTATAACTCCATTTTTATTTAATTATAATGCTTCTTGATTATCATAAAGCATTTTATATTCATTTAATGTAAAGTCAAAGGGAGAGCATTTATAAGCGTTTTTAAGTCCAATATTATTATAAATAACAGAGACTTTGGCATAACCTTTGAATAATTTCCCTAATGAAAAAATTTTCTTTTCAAAGACATCATATTCTTTGTCTCCTATATTATGAAAATCATTATCTAAAGCCAAAATAACTTTGTTTACTCCCATTTTTACAAGTTGGTTTCTTCTGTGCAATCCTAATTGTGATCCATATAAAGCTAAAACATTACTATTAGTATTAAACCAAGTATCGGCTTTTAAGACGCTTTTTTCTCCTTCTACTAATATTACTTCTTTCTTTTTTTTTATCGCAGGCCAATTATAATATATGCCATAAAATTCATTGTTGGTATTAAATTTATAACACTTATTGTTGAATAAAATTAAAGGAATATACTTAGCATAATTTATTCGATCTGGATGTAAATTTCGACATCTTATACCAATTAAATTTCCATCTTTATTTCTACAAGGAATAATAATTTGATTAGTATAATCATAATATCGTATTTCATATTTTATCATTGATTGAATACTAATACCTTCATTTATCCATCCTTCATAATACGAATTAGAAAAATTCAAAAGGATAGAATCATCATATTCTTGAAAAATAGATTCATTATTTTTAAATCTTATAAATTTTTCTAAATTTGATTGCCAATTACAAACATTGGGTTTATTAATTCTTTGGACAGATTGACTTTGAATATTAGTACATTCTAAAATAAAATTAATAGCATCTAAAAAATTACTTTTTTTATTCAATAAATTTAATCGAACTTGACAAAGAGAAATAATATCATAAGTTCGACCAGAAGTATATCCTACATAAATTTTGTTATCTTTATAAAAAACTAATTTTCCTGGGCTACCTTTATAAGCATCTTTGTTTTTATCACCTGTCCAATAATTGATGGTAGTTTCTGTTTCGTTAAAAATTGGTATATCAAGATAGTTTAATATTTTCTTATGATCTTCTATTGTAAGTTTAGATTTGAGTATTTTAACATTAATTTGTTCATTCAAATTAAATACTCCTTATTATTATTTTACAAATTTATCTGTAAAATAACTAATTTCTTTTGCCAACTCATTAATTTCTCCATAATTATTTTGGGAATCAAAAGAAATTCTAATAGTACAAGCTGCTTCTTCATCTGTTAAGCCATAAGAATTTAATACTCTATAATCAGATGCTTCAGCACAAGCAGAATGTCCAGGACTAATATAAATTGCTTTGGTAGATAAATAATTGGTTAAAGCATCTGCATTTATTCCAGGAAGATAAATTGCATTGATAGCAGCAATTTTATTTGTATTTTCTCCTATAATTTTATACTCTATATTTTTTCTATTAAAAACTGTTTTTAATGATTTCAATAAATCTTCACTATAAATATAAGTATAATCATCTTTTATCAATGCTTCTGTCATAGCAAAAATCCCATTGACATTGGGAGTTCCTGGCACAAAACCATATTCATTATTACCGCAAATATTACCACCTAAATATTTTTGTAAACGGTCACTAATCCACATAAATCCAGTTCCTTGAGGTCCATTGAATTTATGTCCACTTGCAATAATTGCATCATAATATTCTTCTGCATTATCAGGTAATACCATGTGATGAATAGCAGCAGTATAATCCGCAATGACAAAAGTATTTTCCATTTTACGAACTAAAGGTTTTTTAATACCGGTAATATTATTTACTAATGTTTGTATTTGAAATACATAGGAAGTACATATTGGATTATCATATTGATAAAAAGATTCATGTTCATCACCGAAAATAAATACTCCATTTCCAACAACTTTAGAGTGATTAAACAATCTATTAGCTAAATCCGTTGAGCTATATCCAAAAATTACAATACCTTCATTTACATGAATATATTTTTTAATAATTTCTCTACATCTGTTCATTTCTTTTTGAGCTTTAATTCCTAAAGCATGATTAGCATGAGGATTTTTGAAAAAATCTTTCACAGGGACATAATAGCGAGATGTAGCAGCACTATCAAGATAAATCATTTTTTTAATATACCTCCTGCATTGCGTTTTATTTTGTTTGCTACTTTTTAATTAGTATATCTTATTTTTATTAGAAAGTCAATATTGAGAGCAGCATTTTTCTAAAAAGAAAAAACAGGGAAGGAATTTCCCTCCCTGTTGGATAACTTCGTTCGGTCAGTTTTTATTTTACCGACAAGTCAGAACCGTCACTCGTCTCATGCAGAAGTTATCATTCCAGTCGTCATTGAGTAGTAACGACAAGCAGTTTTCGCATGCTTAGGCTTGAATATAAAACTCTGATTTATATAGCGCCATCCAGTATCCAGCGCCACTCTCTGTTGGGTTTTTAATATTATATTATATTTTTATTTGTATAATAAAACAAAAAAGTATTCTTTAAGCACTATGTTTTACTCTATCATGTTCTTCTGCTCGTTTAGCATTATTAAATCTATCTAAAGTTCCTACTAAATATCCTGTGATTCTACGGATTCTATCAAAAGGCACACCATCATTTTCATGGCGTCCGCAGCCGGGGCACTGGTCTCCGATGATCCCAGAGAATCCACACACCGGGTCCCGGTCCACCGGATGGTTGACCGAACCGTAGCCAATGCCCTTCTCTTTCATGCAACGGATGACCCGTTCAAAGGCGTCCAAGTTCTCCGTGGGGTCTCCATCCATCTCAATATAGCTGATATGACCGGCGTTGGTCAGGGCGTGATAAGGTGCTTCAATGGCAATCTTGTCATACGCGGAGATGGGATAATACACCGGCACATGGAACGAATTGGTGTAGTAATCCCGGTCGGTAATCCCCTCAATAATTCCATATCTTTTTTTATCTATATTAACAAAACGTCCTGATAAACCTTCCGCAGGAGTTGCTAATAAAGTAAAATTCAATTTACGCTTTTGACTTTCTTCATCCATTCGTTCCCTTAAACGACCTACAATTTTAAGCCCTAATTTTTGTGCTTCTTCACTTTCCCCATGATGTTTTCCAATTAAAGATTTTAAAGTTTCAGCTAATCCAATGAATCCCATTGATAGGGTGCCATGCTTTAATACTTCTCTGACTTCATCTTCCCAATCTAAATTATCTGAATCTATCCAAACGCCTTGACCCATTAAAAATGGAGCGTTTTTTACTTTCTTTTTGCACTGTTGCTCAAATCGCTCTAATAATTGATCTATACATAAATTGACCATATTATCTAATTTCTTAAAAAATAAATCAATATCTCCTTTAGATTCTATTGCTAAACGGGGAAGATTGATTGAAGTAAAGGATAAGTTACCACGTCCGTTACAAATTTCTCTTTCAGGGTCTACTACGTTGCCAATTACTCTTGTGCGACAGTTATGACTATTAATTCCATTAACATCAAATCTATCGCTTTCTGTCTCTACATCGTAACTCATTTCTCCATTCATATAATCAGCATCTTTAACATCAGAAATTTGAGAAAGTGTAGACATTAAAGGAGACATTGGGTAAGTATTGGACCATATAAGTCCCTTTTTCTTTTTTTCACAAGTCATCGCTATTAATAAATCTTTAAAAGCTCCAAACTCTACTCTATATGCAGTTTTATCTTTGTTTTCATTATCATAATGAATTTCATATAATTTAGCATTAAACCCTAAACTTTGAATAAGACACATTTCTTGTAAAGCGAGCTCTTTATTTACACTTCCAATTTGAGCACGTAACCCAACGCCTTTTTTGGATGTTTTTTTATTAATATATCCATCTGCATCCATTAATCCCGCTAAAAATGCAAGTCGAATTTCATAAGAAGAATTAAAAATTTTATTAGGAATACGACGTTTTTGTTTGATTCCACCTTCAAATAAAGAAATATATTTATTAGACATTGCAACGGAACCACAATGAATTGTCAAGTAATTTCCTTTTTCATCACGATGATTTTCTATAATAGTAGAGTTAGGTAATAATTCATTGCATTTTTGAGCAATATCATATTCATCCATACCTACATAAATATCAACCGCTCCACCTGTTAATCCAGCATCACAAAGAATAATTCCAGCTAACCATGCTTCTTCTTTATTAAAAAACGAATTAGAATCTAAATTTGTAGGTTGTTGAACAGTAATAGGAGCATAACTGCCTAACGGAATATCTTGCACATAAGTACGTCCTAAACCATCAATAGGCAAAGGATGATCGTTTGTAGCTACAAGGATTCTTCCATTACTATAAATTACTTTTTTCCACCCATATACATCTAAATTCCGTAATACTGTTTTTACTTTAACAAATCCAGAAACATTAGAATCATAAATTTCAACGTTTAATTCTTCATTAGTTAAATCAAAATATTCTGTTTTCCCTTTAATAAAAGGTTCTTTATTTAATAATTCTTTTACTCGGAAAAACATTTTCTCTATACTTTCTACATAAATTATCTCATTAATACGATAAGTTACGACTGATTCCTTCGCGACACATCCCATGTAGGCAATTTCCGTCTCCGGATGTCCTTCTTTATAATATTGAAGATTAAAAGGTGCGTCAACAAAAGAGAAGTTAGGAAATAGTCTTTTAGCTGAACAACGTATAGCCAATTTAAATAAATCATAATTTACATCTTCTGGATTATAATTTACTCCCTCTTTAACACGGAAAATTTGAATAGGGAAAATAGGAGTCTCGCCATTGCCTAAACCAGCTTCCGTTGCTAATAGAATGTTTTTCACTACCAATCTTCCCTCTGGACTGGTATCCATTCCATAGTTAATCGAAGAGAACGGCGTTTGAGCTCCTGCTCGAGAGTGCATAGTATTTAAATTATGAATTAAAGATTCCATAGCTTGATAAGTTGCTCGATCAGTTTCTTTAACTGCTTGCTGATGAGCAAATCTTTGGCATTGCCTTATCTTTTCTTTATCATTACAATAATTCATTAAGAATGCTTTCTCTTCCTCAAAATAAGGCTCGCATTTTTTTAATTCTAATTCAGGCACAAGATTTTTGTCTTTTTCGATCTTTTGAGCATTATTCTTAATATCTTTTTCTAAAATTGTGTTGTCCACAAGTAAAATTAGACTTTTAGCTAAATTTTTTAGATAAAGTTTTTTGAACGTCTTCCGCACTCCCATGGCCATGGAATAATCAAA